>Ga0157369_10000040_pt1 | contig 183469 bp, 171 predicted proteins | sample C25metaG_FD_113461 | JGI IMG/M metagenome (GOLD analysis project Ga0157369, IMG submission 113461) | Corn rhizosphere microbial communities from Kellogg Biological Station, Michigan, USA - C2-5 metaG | ecosystem: Host-associated > Plants > Roots > Rhizosphere > Soil | place: USA: Michigan... | reverse complement strand
TTACGGTTAGGCTCAGCAGAACCACTCTGTAATTTAGTAGCATCTTTTAACTGGATAGCTACCGGAGGGGTTTTGATGATGAAATCGAATGACTTATCAGCATAAACAGTAATTACAACTGGCAATACTTTACCTGCTTTATCTTGGGTACGAGCGTTGTACTGTTTGCAAAACTCCATAATGTTCACCCCTTTAGCACCTAATGCAGGTCCTACTGGTGGCGATGGATTTGCCGCTCCGCCTTTGATCTGTAATTTGATCATTGCACTGACTTCTTTTGCCATTTTGTGTTTTTTGTTTATTTAAAACTCAATGTTAAATATTTGGAAGCATGTAACATTTAATTCCTTATAGCTCCTATAAAGCTTAAAGGACTGCAAAGATATGGATAATCTTGCAGATGCACAATAGATTGAGAGAAATATATTTTATAATATATAATATGAAAAAATATGCTCAAAAAACTAAATCAATTATAAGACACTAATTGATTACCCCACTCTATTACAAAGCCTGTTTATTTGTTTGCAATAACTAAATTAAGTCTCAAAACCTTTATTAATTAGCAAAGCGATATCAAAAGTGTTTAAAAAGAAAAAACCGCAAAATTAACATTATGCGGTTTTCTTTATATTTTAATAAGATTTCTTACTCTTTTTCTACTTGCATATAGTTAAGCTCAAGTGGTGTTTTACGTCCAAAAATCTTAACCATAACTTTCAGTTTTTTCTTCTCTTCGTTTACCTCTTCGATAATACCTGAGAAACCGTTGAAAGGTCCGTCCATAACTTTGATGCCTTCGCCAACATAGTAAGGCACATTCATCGTTTCGCCCTGCTCACTCATTTCATCAACCACACCTAAAATACGGTTAACCTCTGCCTGGCGCATTGGGATTGGATTACCAGCTTTATCACCCAAGAAACCAATAACACTATTAATTCCTTTAATGATGTGTTCTAATTCTCCATCTAATGTAGCTTCGATTAAAACATAACCGGGATAAAAGTTACGTTCTTTGGCAATTTTTTTACCATCTTTCATTTGGTAATATTTTTCCATTGGTATTAAAACCTGAGGAACCAAATGAGAGAAACCTAAACGGCTGATCTCAGCATCAATGTACTGTTTTACTTTCTTTTCCTTACCGCTAACAGCCCTTACAACGTACCACTTTAGATCGCTCATTAGTAAATATTAATTAGAAAGTGATTTATAAAAAGTATCTAACACAAATGTTGATCCTTTATCCATTGCAAAAATAACCAATGCAATAATTAAAGAAGCCACTAATACAAGAATTGCAGAACTTTGCAGTTCGCCCCAGGTAGGCCATGTAACCTTCTGGGTCATTTCATCGTACGATTCTTTTATAAACTCAACTACTTTAGCCATATTTAATTTATTGAATGACAGAATGACTAAATGAGTGAATGATAATATTCGAAAGCTGACTTTCAAATTCAATCATTCACTCATTCAATTACTCAACCATTGTTTTGAGCACGGGAACAAGGATTCGAACCCTGATCAAAGGTTTTGGAGACCTCTATTCTACCGTTGAACTATTCCCGTATTTAGAAAGCGAAGTGTTTAAGTGTACCAAACACTTCGCTTTTCTTATTTTTACTTAAGCCCGGTAAACCGGGATTTAAGATTTATTTTAAAATTTCAGTTACCTGACCAGCACCTACTGTTCTACCACCTTCACGGATAGCGAAACGTAGACCTTTTTCCATTGCGATAGCGTTGATCAACTTTACAGTGATTGTAACGTTATCACCTGGCATTACCATCTCAGTACCTTCAGCTAGTGAAATCTCACCAGTAACGTCTGTAGTACGGAAATAGAATTGAGGACGGTATTTGTTGAAGAATGGAGTGTGACGACCACCTTCTGCTTTTGATAATACATAGATCTCAGCTTTGAAATCAGTGTGAGGAGTTACTGAACCTGGTTTACAGATTACCATACCACGACGGATATCAGTTTTCTCAATACCACGTAACAATAAACCTACGTTATCACCAGCTTCACCGTAATCTAAAATTTTACGGAACATCTCAACACCAGTTACTGTAGATTTTAAGTTCTCAGCACCCATACCTAAGATCTCAACTGGATCTCCAGAGTTGATTACACCACGCTCAATACGACCAGTAGCAACAGTACCACGACCAGTAATTGAGAATACGTCTTCAACAGGCATTAAGAAAGGAAGATCAGTTAAACGTGGAGGAATTGGAATGTAGCTATCAACAGCATCCATTAATTCCATAATTTTACCAACCCATTTAGGATCGCCGTTTAATCCACCTAATGCAGAACCTTGGATTACAGGAATATCATCACCTGGGAATTCATAGAATGATAATAATTCACGAACTTCCATTTCTACTAATTCTAATAATTCAGGATCATCAACCATATCCACTTTATTCATGAATACAACTAATGAAGGTACACCAACCTGACGAGCTAATAGGATGTGCTCGCGAGTTTGTGGCATTGGACCATCAGTAGCAGCAACAACGATAATTGCACCGTCCATCTGAGCAGCACCAGTAACCATGTTTTTCACGTAATCCGCGTGACCTGGACAGTCAACGTGTGCATAGTGACGGTTAGCTGTTGAATACTCAACGTGAGCTGTATTGATTGTAATACCTCTTTCTTTTTCCTCTGGAGCAGAGTCAATTGAATCGAATGAACGTGCCTCAGTTAAACCAGCATCAGCCAAAACTTTTGTAATAGCTGCTGTTAAAGTTGTTTTACCGTGATCGACGTGACCGATTGTACCGATGTTTAAGTGCGGTTTACTGCGGTCAAATTTTTCTTTTGCCATTTTATTTATAACTAATTAGTAGGTTAACTTTTTATTATTTTTATTTATTGTTTTTTCAACACAAAAAACCTTGTCTACTCTGCTTATTAAACAGATTTAACAAAGCTTTATTATACCTGAGCCAACTATGGGAATTGAACCCATGACCTCTTCCTTACCAAGGAAGTGCTCTACCGCTGAGCTAAGTCGGCTTTTTAGTTTCCAGTTCCAGCTTTTTAGTTTTAACCAAATTAAAACTGTTACCAATAACTGCCCACTTTCTAATTTTTATTGGAGCGGAAGACGAGGTTCGAACTCGCGACCTATAGCTTGGAAGGCTATCGCTCTACCAACTGAGCTACTTCCGCTTTTAAAAACTAGTGATTGATTGAATGAAAGAATGATAGAAATAATCTCTCATTAAAACATTTGGTCGTTCATTTAAAGTGTGGGGAGAGAAGGATTCGAACCTTCGAAATCTTGCGATAACAGAGTTACAGTCTGTCCCATTTGGCCGCTCTGGAATCTCCCCATCTCTTACTTTAAAATGCTAACACTTTAAAATAAAAAGAGCCTCCTATCGGAATCGAACCAATGACCTACTGATTACAAGTCAGTTGCTCTACCAGCTGAGCTAAGGAGGCTTTAAATTTTGTGCAATGATACGAAAAATCTTCATTTTTCATACTATTAACGTGTTTTTTTAAAACTTTTATCTTTTTAAAGAACAAGCCTTTTCTTCTTGGCCTAACACCGTTTCCGAAAGGGAATGCAAATATACACACTTATATTTCACTTCAAAATAAATTTGAAAAAAAATAGTGAACTTTTTTAGCCCTCTCACCCAATTAAGATGATTTAAAATAATAGGTACTTCATAATCAGTCGCTTTGCTTTCGCTTAAAATTGTATTATTTCTTTAACTTTTTCTGTGTTCTAACGAATATGAATCGGTTTTTAAGTTTAATTGCGCTTGCGCCCATGTTCTGGCGCTTTCCAGCTATATCCTTTAACACCACCGAATCGTTAATATCCTTATTAAATTTAAAAAAAATCAATCGGTACCATTATTTATTAGCCAACAATAAACAATAGCGAATTTCTCATGATGGCACATAAAAAAGGCAACATAATGATTAATCATGTTGCCTTTTCTTAAAGTTATGCTAATTTTTAGTAATCAGCAGCTTCGCTTTCGCTTAAAATTGCTTTATGCTCACTTAATTTTGCGCGTGTTTTATCTTTATGTTTAGTGATTTGTTTTCTTAATGACTCAATTGCCAGATCTGTGGCTTCTTCGAATGATTTACATTGTTCTTTAGCGAAGAGGGTGCCTCCCGGTACAATGAGTTTTATCTCACTAATTTTATTGGCCTCATCCTCTACGTTTTCTAACTTTAAATACACTTCTCCGCTTATGATCTGGTCGAAAAACTGATCTAGCTTATTTGCTTTTTTTTGTATAAAATCTAACAACTTACTGTCTGCACTGAAGTGGATTGATTGAACTCCGATTTTCATTTTTCCTCCTTTTTTTATGCCTTTGGATGGGCTTGTTTATAAATTGTTTTTAATCTTTCGATCGAATTGTGGGTGTAAACCTGGGTTGCTGCTAAGCTGGCGTGGCCCAAAAGTTCTTTAATTGCATTTAGGTCTGCACCTGCGTTTAGCAGGCTTGTTGCATAACTGTGCCGAAGCACGTGGGGACTTTTCTTCTCATTGGTTGATACATGGTTTAGGTATGAGGTAACTATACGGTATATTAATTTTGGATATGCCGCTGCACCTGTATTGGTAACGATTAAGATAGGCAAATTGTTATTAAAGTTTTGCAACTTTTTTAGCTCAATATAGGTATTTACCTGATTAATAAGCTGTTTATTTACGGGGATGATCCGTTCTTTATTTCTTTTACCCAATACTTTTATTGTTCCCGAATAAATATCAATATCAATATCCTTTAACTGAAGCAGCTCTGTTAAACGCATGCCAGTTCCATAAAGCAGTTCCATTACCAAATGATCGCGAACGGATGGAAAACTTTCGTTAAAATAATGCTCCGAATCGAGCAAATGATTCATTTTTTGTGTATCAACAAATACGGGTAGCCTTTTGGGTATTTTGGGCGCTTTAATTAAAACAGCAGGGTTTTGATCAATCTTTCCAGTTCTATGTAAAAATTTATAAAAGCTCCGTAAAGTCGAAATTTTTCTATTGATGGTCTGTTCTGATACTTCCTTCTCCATCAGATCTACCATATAGCTCCTTAGATGTACATGCTTTACCTCTAAAAAGTTCAGATTGAATGTAGTCTTAATGTACGCTTCAAACTGATCTAAATCGGTTTGATAAGAGGTAATGGTGTGCTGAGAATAGCGCTTCTCGTGAGTTAAATAGGTGATAAAACTTTTTAGCAACATTCAATATTTTTTTGAGGGGCATTGATATGAAGTTACAAATAGTTTTGATATAAAGAAATCATTAATTAATTGTTTATTGTAAAGTTTTTGATTTCCTTTTAAACAAAAAAGTCCTCCCGATTTTACATCAGGAGGACTTTTAACGTATCTATATCTTAAACAACTATGCAGTTGTATCTTGATTCATATTCTGAATGTAAACAGCATGTTTAATTTCAGTACGACGAGCAACGGATTTTTTCTCGTATGCTTGGCGACTACGTAGTTCTCTCAATACACCAGTTTTTTCAAACTTTTTCTTGAAACGTTTAAGGGCTTTATCTAATGATTCGCCGTCTTTAATGTTGATAATGATCATAACGCTGAAATACCTCCTCTCGTGGTTTTTAAAATTTCCCGTGCTATCGGGGCTGCAAATGTAAGCAAAATATTGAAAATGAGAAAGGTTTGGTTATTATTTTTCGATTTAATAGAGATTAATAGCCTCAACATGAAAAAAATGAGGCTTAACTCTTCTCATAACCACAATAAAACGAAATTTTAATAATTCAAAAACAGTAGCCAATATCCATAAAAGAGGCAATCTGCTAACCAAGATTGCCTCTTTAAGTTTAAATAATGCGTAAAAAAAGATTAATTATCAGTCATGAGTTTATTATACAACAATTCTGCTCCAGATATCGGCCAAATATATTGTTTTGAAGTTGGAGGCACAGGGTCAACATTGCTTTTGCCAGGGATCGTCAAGCCTAAACGTAACAAATCAGGACTTCTAAAACCCTCACCCAAAAATTCGATATTACGTTCTTTGAGGAAAGTATCAAACAAGGCTTGTGATGAACCAAAGCCTGCCACAGTAAAAACAGTCGTAGCATCCGATCTAGACCTTACGGCATTGAGCAATGCAACAGCTCTTGCATCTACCGAATTTGTACTTCTTGCAATGGCTTCACCAAGGTTAAGCAGCACCTCCGAATAACGTATTACCGGAACATAATCTGCATATCCCGCAGCGGCAAGCGTAGGAAATTTAGACATATAAGGCAGTCCTGCAGATACGGTAATAAAACTTCTTCTTTTGTCGGCAGCTGTAAAAGTTGGATCTCCAATAATCCCAGCTGGATTTAAAGAGTATAGTTTTACCCCAAAAAAATATGAGCCTAAAGCACTTTGTCCACCACCTACTTCAGTACCGCTTACAAAGGGCATCGACAAAATAGACTCGCTTGTGGTGTATGGCGTTTTAAATACGTTGGTAATATCGCTTTGCAAAGCAAGCGGAACACCTGTTGCAGCCGTAAAAGGTGCAGCAGCACTTACAATTTTATTTGCTTCGGTTATTACCTCAGCATATTTCTGCATAGTAAGATATACCCTTGTTTTAAATGCAATTGCTGTGTTTCGATGGGCCCTTGTTACATTGGTTACCGCAACGGTTCCATAAGTTAAAGGCAGGTCTATTTCCGCTTCGTTTAAATCTTTTAAAATCTGCGTATAGATCGTACCGACCGAACTTCTGGCCAGATCATAATTCCCAGCTACCGAATTCCCTGTTAAACGTAAAGGTAAACCAGGTTTTGTTCCCAACCCATCGTAATATGGCCTGGCATAAAGCTGAAGTAAGCTATAATAAGATATGGCACGAACCAGTTTTGCCTCTGCAATATAGCTTTTGGAAATAGCATCGCCAACTACAGAAGTTCCTTTTGCTGCCATCCCCTCAATAAACAAATTACATCTGTTTATCGTGTTGTAAGCAGAAGCCCAAAAATCGGTAACTTCTTGCGCACCATTTCCGAGCGTATAATTATAGGTTTGGTAAGCCGTTACTGAATTACTACTCTGCGCGATAAAATTATCAGCCCTGAGCTCGTTATAAACCAAATAACGGCTTCCATAAAAGTCTCCCGCCCTTAAACCAGCATATAGGCCCAACACCTGCCCCTGAATTCTTCCTACAGTTGAAAACTGCGCATAATTAAGTGTTGCAACGGCTGTTTCTGATTCTGGCGTAAGAAATTCTTTCTTGCAGCTTGCAAACAAAACAATTGTTAAACAAGTAATATATATTAGTTTCTTTTTCATTATTTTCAAATTATTTGTTAGAATTTAACCGATAAACCTGCTGTAAATGCCCTACCATTTCCTACTGAATTTCTTTCGATCCCTTGTGCGGAGTTACCTGCAGTTGAATTTCCATTTGAAGATACCTCGGGATCTGAACCAGGATATTTAGTAAAAATCAACAGGTTATTTCCGCTTACATATAACCTTACATTTGAAAGTCTTATTTTAGCTAAAAAGTCTTTTGGGAGTGTATAGCCAAAACTAGCGCTTCTTAATTTAAGGAAATCGCCTTTGAAAACATTAACATCAATCGGGAATGATGAACCATTAGAAACATTATCACCATTAATGATTTTTGGAATATCAGTTTGCTGCCCCGGAGCTGTCCACCTTCTTAACATATCTTCAGAGTTGTTCCAAAAACGCTGGTCTCTTAAGCCAGAGTTTGTTCCGTAATAGATATAAAAGCCAAGTTGAAATGTAAAAGTAAGGCCTAAATCAAACTGTTTGTAGCGAAATGTATTATCGAAACCACCTGAAAATTTAGGCTGGGTATTGCGGTAAGCAATACCATCATTATTCAATGAAATGCCATTCTTTGCTTCCGTACCATCTTCATAAGCATACCTGAATTGACCAACAGGTGCAACCTGTTGATAAAGCACTTTTTTACCCGTAGATTTTTCAATAAAAATTCTTCTACCTGTAGCAGCATCTACGCCAGCTGTTTGCACGGCATAAATCATTCCCAATGGTCCTCCAACCTGCGAAATGCTTGCCGACTCTAGTGTAGAGGTGGCCTGTATAAATTGGGTTAGGCCCTCCGAGAGTGAAATGATTTCATTTTTATTATAGGATACATTAAAAGAAGGAGACCAGCTAAAGTCTGCCGAGCGAATGGCATCGCCACTAACAGTAAGCTCATACCCCTTATTATACATAGAGGCGATATTTAGAAGGGGTCTTGATGGTAAACCTGCCGATGGCACCTGAGGAACTTCGTAAATTAAACCATCAAGCGTATTCTTATAATAGGCTGCCTCAACAGTAATCCTATCATTCAAAATGCCAAAGTTAAAACCTAAATCAAGCTTTTTGCTTGATTCCCAGCCAATCTGGTCGTTTCCTGTTTGGTTAGGCACCAAAGTTGGCGAACCGTTATATAAACCCGTACTATAGAATGAATATGACGCCAGATTCCCTAAACCACTGGTATTACCAACTGTTCCGTACGAACCCCTAAGTTTAAAACTTGAAAAAGTTTTATCTAAGCCTGTTTTTGACCAGAATTTCTCATTTGCAATTTCCCAACCCAATCCGATTCCATAAAAAACACCTTTTTTATTGTCTGCACCAAATGCAGAATATTCATCTTGACGAACATTTGCCGTTAAATAATATTTTTTATCGTAATCGTAAGTTAATCCACTAAAAAACGAAACCAGGTAATTTTCGCCCATATTGGCAACATTTACTGATGGCGTAGCATAACCAGCAGCAAAAACATTAAATGCAGGATCGGATAGTGTTGTACGAGATGCACCAAAACCCAAAGAAGTACTTCTTTGTTGCTCGTTACCCAATAACAGGGAAACATTGTGCTTCTGGGCAAAGGTGCGGTTTGCTTGGATCGTATTCGTTAACACCCAGCGTTTGTTTTTATTCAGACTTTCGGCTGCTGAACCACCTGCAGCTGCCGAACCACCATTAATTGGATTGGCGAAAGAATCGTTATCAGAAAATATATAGTCGATTCCATAGGTAGACTTGGCATTTAACCAGGAGGTAATATTTGCCTGCAAATAAATATTACCCTGAATGTGATTGATCTCATTATTTGAGCGGTCTAAATTAAGTACGGCTGCCGGATTATAAAATCCAACATCTGAGCCCATATTTGCTCCCCTGCCAATGGTTGTAGCGTTGAATACACTATAGCTTCCATCATTATTATAAGGAGAAACATTGGGGGAAGTTACAATTGCCAACCTACCAAGCCCTCCAGTTCCAAAAGCTTCTCCAGCTAAAGAGCCTGTAGATGTGGCCGAAAGGTTTTCTTCATTTGAATAGGACAATTTACCGCCAACCACAAAAATTTTCCCTTCCCGATGATCAACCTTAAATAACCCTGCCTTTCTGTTATAATTATTATTTACGACAATACCTTCCTGAGTAGTGTAACTTCCAGACATATAATAGTTTGTAGATTCGTTACCACCTGAAATGCTCAAGGTATTACTATTGGAATAACCTGTTCTATATATATAATCATACCAATTGGTATTGATTACATTTCCCGAAGCATCATTTGACAAAGCAAAATACTTCCTGTTTGCTACTACCGGATTTGTATTATCGAATGTACCTGCATTCCTTAAGCCTTCATTTTTAAGGTCAGTATATTGGTATGCATCTAATAATACAGGCAGGTTTCTTGGCTTGGTAGATCCAACCCAGGTATCGAAGTTAACAACAGCCTTACCTGTTTTCCCTTTTTTTGTGGTGATCAAAATAACGCCATTAGCTCCACGACTACCATAAATTGCCGATGCCGCTGCATCTTTTAAAACCTCCAAACGTTCAATATCATTTGGATTTATGCTCGACAAGGCATTACCTGGAGCACTGGAACCGCTCAAATCTCCGGTATAGGTGGCCACACCATCGATTACGATTAAAGGATAAGAGCTTAATGATATTGAATTTGTACCGCGGATACGGATAACGGGAGGATTATTTAGCACACCATTGGGTATGGTGATCTGAACCCCCGCAGCCTTTCCGCCCAAAGCCTGGTCAAAACTTTGAACGGGTTTATTTTCGAGATCTTTACCCGAAATTGTGGCAATAGATCCAATATTATCTTTCTTTCTTAATGTAGCGTATCCGGTTACGATAACATCTGTTAAATCATTATTTTCTTCTTTTAACGCAACGTTTACTGTTGTACCTGTAACTGAAACAGTTTTACTGGCGAAACCAATAAAACGAAAGGTAAGAGAAGTGGTGTTGTTGGGAACAGCGATACTATACACACCATCACTGCCGGTTTGTGCTACAATTCTTGCACCTGGCACCACAACGGAAACGCCGGGGATAGGAAGGCCATCCTTTTCTGATGTAACTTTTCCAGTAATTTTCTTCTGTTGAGCCATTACAGAGAAACTCATCACCATGAGAAGGAACGAAACGAGTAATTTTTCTTTCATGCTTTTAGTTTTAGTTTTAGTTTATTGATTAGTTATTATTGAGAAAATTGCATTCAATTACAGAATCAACCCCACAATCGATCAATAAGCTTAAAAAAGCTCAAAAGACTCACAAAATACCCTTAGATCCGATTAAAAACTACTTTAAAAACAAAAATATCGCTTACTTTATCATGAATTATAAAAATTCACTTAATAAAATAGCGATATTCGGTTAAAAAAATTTGTTTAGGTTATGATTTACATAAAAAAACTAAAAACAAATAACAAAAAAGAATAAAAAGTGTAATAATTTAATATACAAAACAAAAATATAGCAATAAAATAGGTTAAAAATCAAAAAAAAATAAATCAATGCAAAAAAAATAACTTAAAAACTAAATAAAAACATAAAAACACAATAAAAGACAAAAAAAGCAGCACTAAGACAGCAAAACATGCTTGTTTTTTTTAACCTAGATGATTAGTATATTCTTCTATTCTTTTCTTACTTTTAATTAAAAAAATTAAAATGACAACGAGCAAGAAAGTATTCTCCATCATTGCAGTTCTGGTCTTAGTTATTCTAGTTGCAATTTGCTATTACCGGTATTTCTTTGTTTTTGGCGAGGGCGTTAAGGCCGGCGAATTAAATTATGTAGTAAAGAAAGGCTATCTCTTTAAAACCTACGAAGGGAAATTGATCCAGAGTGGGGTAAAATCCAGACAAGCAGGAACACTACAAAATAATGAGTTTGAGTTTTCTATTGCAAGTAAAGAAATTGCAGATAAAATGATGGCCAATAGCGGCAAATTTTACGAACTCCACTATAAAGAATATAAAAATACCCTGCCTTGGCGCGGATTTAGTGTTTATGTAGTAGATAGCATTTTAACTACAAAAGATATAGCGCAATAAGGTAAATGGTTTAGGGTTTAGGGTTTAGGGTTTAGGGTTTAGGAGAAATTATTCTTTTGAAGATTGGTTTTAAAACCTTACACCATAAACCTTCTACTCCCTAACCTTTTTTCGGCACCTTCGCTCCTTCTTTCCTGGCTTCCGATAATCCGATAGCAATTGCCTGCTTTTTGGAAGTTACTTTTTTACCTGATCCGCTTTTAAGCTTACCCTCTTTCATTTCGTGCATGGTTTTTTCTACTTTCTCACCAGCTTTTTCTGAATACTTTGCCATATTTTTAGTTCATTAGTTCAATGGTCAATAGTTCATTGGTAATTGCCCATTGGTTATTGCTCTTTAGTCTTTAATCTTTAGTAAAAACACCGGCAATTGAAAATTGGTTTTCAAAATTTTAAAACAAAAAAAATCCGGAGGTGGTTAAACCATCCGGATTACTCATAATATATTTGGTTTTTATAAGGTTAAAGGCGAAAGGTTTAAGGTATAAGGTTAGATGCATAAGCCCTAAACCTTCTACCCTAAACCCTCTACCTTGATAATACTTCTCTGGCAATTACAATCTTTTGTATTTCTGAGGTGCCCTCGCCTATTGTACATAATTTACTATCGCGATAAAATTTTTCTACCGGAAAATCTTTGGTATAACCATAACCGCCAAATATCTGCACAGCTTCTGTTGCCACCCTTACCGAAACCTCTGAGGCAAAATATTTTGCCATGGCCGATTCTTTTGTCATAGGCAAATGCCTGTTCTTTAAATCTGCCGCCTGGCGGATTAATAGCTCTGCGGCTTCGATCTCTGTAGCCATATCAGCTAGTTTAAAACTAATGGCCTGAAAGCTGGAAATAGGCTGACCAAACTGCTGGCGCTGTTTTGAATAAGCTACCGCTGCATCAAAAGCACCTTTTGCAATACCTAAAGCCAATGCCGCTATAGAAATCCTCCCACCATCTAAAACTTTCATCGCCTGTTTAAAACCTTCGCCAACATTACCCAATAAATTAGCCTTTGGCACGCGGCAGTTGTCAAAAATCATTTCTGTGGTTTCTGATGCACGCATGCCTAATTTATTCTCTTTTTTGCCCGCCGTAAAACCAGGTGTACCGCGCTCTACCACAATGGCCGAAATCCCTTTCGAACTTCCCTGCTCTCCTGTTCTTACCATTACCACTGCAATATCGCCACTTTTACCATGGGTAATCCAGTTTTTTGCACCATTTATTATATAGTCATCGCCATCTTCAACAGCGGTGGTCATCATTCTCAAAGCATCCGAACCCGTGTTTGCTTCGGTTAAACCCCAGGCACCAATCCATTCGGCCGTAGCCAACTTGGGTAACCACCTTTGCTTCTGTTCTGCATTAGCAAAGGCCAGAATATGCCCGGTACACAAAGAGTTGTGTGCAGCCAATGATAAGCCGATTGAGCCACAAACCCGGGCCACTTCTACAATCACATCAACATACTCCTGGTAGCCCAGTCCAGAGCCTCCATATTCTTCGGGAACCAAAACACCCATTAAGCCTAATTCTCCGAGCTGTTTAAACAATTCGACAGGAAAATGCTGTGCCTCATCCCATTCCATTATGTGTGGACGAATGTTTTTCTCTGCAAAATCACGGACCATGGCCTTTACACTCTGCTGAGTTTCTGTTTCTGAAAAATCGAAGCTTACGCTCATTAAATTTATATTTTAAAGTTAGTTGAGGCAATTATAAACAATTATTTGATAGTTAGTTACCATTAAATATTTGTGCAATTACAGAATGAAATGGTATTCGGTTCAATTAGTTTATCGGTTAATTTTAAACCTTGAAATTAAAGAAGAAAATTTTTTCTATTTTTCTTACAACGATAGCCGAATAATTTTTGATAGTGGCGTTTTGGATTGAATGAGGATAACGTATTAACAGTTTATGTATCTTAAAAAAACAGCATGATGGATACTGAAACAAGTTCAGTATGACGGTTCGCAGGAAAAAACAACTGAAAGCAGCTTTTGGCTGAAAAGATTTTAAACCATGAATTGTAATTAACCTGGGCCAGGCAATACATAAATTTATTCTTCCTTTTTTTGGAAATCAGGTACAGAAGCTTTGGGGCTTATGCAGTCCTGCTCTCCACTTTACTCCGTTACACTCCGTGTCCGTTCCGATCAGGTTTAGGTGGCTCGGCCGGCACTATGTTTGAGGTTGACAAGCACTGCTCTTACATAATTAAACCTGATTGGAACGGGCACCCTCCCGATATGAGTAATTGTTTCACAGGTTTTCATCGGGAGGATAAAGTGTAAAGCAGGGCTATCGGGACCGATTAGCACTACCATTGCTTTCCAAATCAAATAGAAATTTATTCCTTTTAAACCTTGAAGTGTAATTAACCTGGACCATGCAATACATAAATTTATTCTTCCTTTTTTTTGGAAATCAGGTACAGAAGCTTTGGGGCTTATTCAGTCCTGCTCTCCACTTTACTCCGTTGCACTTCGTGTTCGTTCCGATCAGGTTTAGGTGGCTCGGCCGGCACTATGGTTTGGGGTTGACAAGCACTGCTCTTACATAATTAAACCTGATTGGAACGGGCACCCTCCCGATAAGAGCAATTGTTTCACAGGTTTTCATCGGGAGGGTAAAGTGTAAAGCAGGGCTATCGGGACCGATTAGCACTACCATTGCTTTCCAAATCAAATAGAAAATTTATTCCTTTTAAACCTTGAAGTGTAATTAACCTGGGCCAGGCAATACATAAATTTATTCTTCCTTTTTTTGGAAATCAGGTACAGAAGCTTTGGGGGTTATTCAGTCCTGCTCTCCACTTTACTCCGTTACACTCCGTGTCCGTTCCGATCAGGTTTAGGTGGCTCGGCCGGCACTATGATTTGGGGTTGACAAGCACTGCCCTTACATAATTAAACCTAATTGGAACGGGCACCCTCCCGATATGAGTAATTGTTTCACAGGTTTTCATCGGGAGGGTAAAGTGTAAAGCAGGGCTATCGGGACCGATTAGCACTACCATTGCTTTCCAAATCAAATAGAAAATTTATTCCTTTTAAACCTTGCACCGGCATGTTATTGCTTTTCAAAAACGTTTAGCACATAATCTTAAGCTTTTAAAAAGAAATATAAGGGGTAATTTTATCTATCACCTGTTGGTTAAGGAGCACAATCTTTTTCAGATCAGATATGCCTGAATAATTGCCATGCTGCTTACGGTATTGAATAATGGCATTAATCTGCTTGTAAGAAAGGTATGGATTACGCTTTAAATCGTTAAATGTTGCTGTATTTATATTTATCGTTTTTAATGGGGTATTACTGATTTCAATCTGATCTTTAATTTCGGCATACTTATTAGAATCTAAACCATAAACTTCTAGTAGCTGCTCTTTCTTGTAAAAACCGCCCAAACGTTCACGGTATTTAATAATTCTAAGCGCAAAAGTTCCGCCTATACCTTTTATCTCATCCAATTGTGCAGAATCGGCCTTATTAATATCGACGATTATTAAAGTTTTTTTAGTGTATTCCTTTTTGTTGAAAGGTATATATTTTCTTGAGGCGTTGATGGGCTGATCGGGTATGTTAACATAGGGCAATATCTTTTTATACATTTCTGGCGAAATGGTATACATTTTCTGAAGATCTTCGGCTTTGTAAAACTTACCGCCCTTAGCGGTATAATTCATAACCGATTGTGCCTGTTTTGCTGATAAACCTAAAGTTTGCCAACCCTGTGTATCTAAAGTGTTTGGATTGAATTTGAAAAGTTTAACCGTTTTTTCGGGGTTTGAATTTTCAATCCGATCACGGATAGTGTTGGCATATAACTGATCTGTTATGGTTATCTTCTGAATTTGTGCTAAAAGATCTGAACCATCATTTGAAACGGGCTGGTAATAGCCATATATAATAGGCGTTGCCTTAATTACAATAATAATAAAGACTAGAAATAGCAATCCATTAAATTCACTTTTGCTAACACCAAAATTTTTGTTGAGCCAAATTCTCATTGATGCGATATGACATGTGTATTATAAATATAAATCTTATTTTTGGAATTGCAAAACAGAACAGGTTTTGCCTATCAACAATCTAAGAATTTATATGAAGATCATAACTACATCTGAGTTTGCAAAAGCAACAAAGATAGATAAGCTAGGTGTACCAGGTTTAGCAGGTTTGATGATGGAGATCATGAAACTGAACGACATCAATGACGTATTCGCTCAAAATCAACACTTTAAAGGCTTAGAATTTGTAGACAAGATATTAGAAACCATTGGCGTATCTATAGAATTTGATGATGATGATTTAAATAGTATTCCGAAAACAGGCCCTTTTATTGCTATTGCAAATCACCCTTATGGTGGTGTAGAAGGCTTGGCTTTAGTTAAACTTTTGTGTACGGTTAGACCTGATGCCAAAGTGATGGTCAACTTTATTTTAAAAAAAATACCAAACCTGGATGAATTTTTTGTTGCTGTAAATCCTTTCGAAAATGTGCAGCACTCTTCAAGCATCAGCGGATTAAAAACGACTTTTGATCTGCTTAGAAATGGAACACCGATTGGTATTTTCCCTGCAGGAGAGGTTTCTACCTTTAAGTTAGATGCCCAACAGGTAACCGACAGGATGTGGCATCCTGTTGTTGGAAAACTGATTGCTAAAGCAAAAGTACCTGTTGTACCTATTTATTTTCATGGCAATAACGGTGTTTTCTTTAACATTTTAAGCTTCATCCACCCTACCCTGCGTACTGCAAAGTTACCTTCGGAATTTTTAAATAAACATGGGCGCACCATTAAGGTGCGGATTGGCAAACCAATAGCTGTATCTGAAATTTCGCACATGAACAGCAGCAATAAACTGATGGACTTTTTAAGGGCCCGGACATATGCACTTGGTGTTGGCTTAGATACAGAGAAAAAACTCTTTAATCCACTGAACTTATTCAAGATTAAAAAGAAACCTGTTGAGGTAATTGAAGAAACTTCGAGGGTTTTAATTAAAAATGAGGTGGTGCTTTTAGAAGATTTTAAAGTTTGGACGGAAAAAAATTACGAAGTATACATTGTTCCGACATTAAAAATCCCCAATATTTTAAGGGAAATTGGCCGTTTACGTGAAATTACTTTCCGCGAGGTTGGTGAAGGAACCAACAAAAAAATCGATCTTGATAATTACGACATCTACTATAATCACTTATTTATATGGGACAAGGATTTAGAAAATATTGTCGGTGCCTACCGGATTGGTAAAGGTGATGAAATTTTAGAAAGTATGGGCCGCCGTGGTTTCTACCTGTCTGAACTGTTTAAAATGAAAGATCAGTTCTACCCAATGTTGAGACAAGGAATTGAGTTGGGCAGATCGTGGATCAGAAAAGAATACCAGGGTAAACCACTCCCATTATTTTTGCTCTGGAAAGGAATTTTAAAATACCTGATCGATAACCCACAGTACCGCTACATGTTCGGACCGGTAAGTATCAGCAACAATTTTTCTAAATTTAGTAAGGCCTTAATTGTAGATTACATTACCAAAAACCATTTCGATTATGAAATGGCAAAGTATGTAAAGCCAAGAAACAAGTTTAAAGCTGATCTTTTACCAATTTCTACAGATACATTGGTTGATAGCAGTGAGTCTTTTAAAGATCTGGATAGCATTATCGGAGATATCGAAAACTCGCATATTAAGATTCCGGTATTGTTGAGGCAGTATATGAACCTGAATGCGAAGATTATCTCATTCAATATCGATCCTAAATTTTCTGATTGCTTAGATGGCTTCTTAGTGGTTGATACGCATAATATTCCACCAGAAATGCTCGAAAAGCTCGGTAAGAACCTATAAACGAATTCAATAAAAAAACCCAGACATCCATCTGGGTTTTTTATTATCAACTAACCTAAACTTTATAAATACTAACCAAATATTTATGCCACAAAAGTAGGCCTGCCCTGTTAAATTGGTGTTAATGAAATATTATTTATAGAATTTTCTTCCTCACAATTTCTTAATCGATTAATACGCTGTTGTTCATATTATTCCATTATCTTTAGGTACTCTGTATGAGCTATGATAAACATTCTTCTTCGTAAAAGCCGAATGTTTCCCTCCCTTATATTTAGCTCAAATAAAAAATCCTTTATCAAATTGGCTCCCTAATGGAATCAATTTTGAACTATAATTATGACAGTCATTTCTAAAGAGAATTTTTCAAAGGCAACAGGCATTTGTAATATACCAATCCCTGGTCTTGCTTCCTTTTTAATGAGGTTCTTGAAGATTAACGACTTCAATGGAATTATTAGAGATGCTAATACCTTAGAAGGAGAAAAATTTGCCAATCATATTCTGGATGTTCTGGGCGTTACTATCCAGATCAGTGATGAGGATTTAGCCAACATTCCAAAAGAAGGTGCATTTATTGCAATTGCAAACCACCCCTACGGTGCTATAGAATCATTGGCATTATTAAGTACTCTTTCCAATTACCGACCTGATACAATGTTTATGGGAAATTTTCTTTTAAAGAAAATCCCAAACCTTGAGAAATGTATTATCGCGGTTAATCCGTTCGAAAAAGTTCAGGATTCATCTAGTATCAGCGGATTAAAAACAACTTTAAAAGTTTTAAAAAATGGCAGCCCTGTTGCTATTTTTCCGGCAGGAGAAGTTTCTTCTTATAAATTCAGAAAAAATCAGATTACCGACCGCGAATGGCATCCCGTGGTTGGGAAAATTATCTCAAAAGCCAATGTACCCATATTACCGGTATATTTTCATGGCAATAATGGCATCTTTTTTAGCCTGCTGAAATTTATACACCCTTCGTTACAAACAGCAAAGCTGATTTCAGAGTTATTCAACAAAAATGGTCACCAGTTAAAAATCAGTATCGGCAAACCCATTCATTTGAAAGAAATAGACTGTAAGGATTGTAATACCTCGCTTTTAAAACATTTAAGAAAGGAACTTTATTCTCTAAAAAAATAAATGGATCGGAATTCATGAAAATACAATGTTAATTTCCCATTAAGCAACACCCCAATTGTTCACATAAAGAAATTGTTGCTTTTATGTTAATAATAGGTAAATTTAATGTAACCAAATATAGAGCGGTTTGAAAAGAGGGATTTACACATATATTTTGAGGACTATTTTGTTCGCTTATCTGATGATCAGTAGCATCGTCTCGAGGGGACAGAATTATTCTTTCGATTTTTATGATGGGACCTTTAATTTTAGTGTCGATTCTTCGGTAGTTTTTCCGATACCAAAAACAGCAACTGCATCAGCTGTTTCAAACTTTTACAGCCGCATCTCTTCTGGCCAGTATAGCCCCCTTATTTCGTCTTTAGAAAAATACCAGAAAAAATATAAGTTAAACGACTGGATTTATTACCAACTGATCCGCAAAACAGCCGAACAGATTAGTCCGAAAGCAGATAATTATTTTGGCTATACTTTATACAAATGGTTTTTACTGAGTAAATGCGGCTACGATGCAAGGTTAGCTGTAGGCAATGATCAGGTTATCTTTTATGTAAGAAATGAAGAAGATATCAGCGATATCCCATTTTTTATGATTGATGATAAAAAGTTTATGTGCCTGAATTACCACGATTACGGCAAACTGTTTAAACAGGCCGATGCCTACAAGCCCGTTAAAATTTCAATTCCAGAGGCTAAAAACCCTTTTTCTTATAAGGTTACCCGAATGCCCGATTTTAAACCGGAAAGTTATCAGGAAAAAGATATCGAATTCAGCTACCGTCAAAAAATCCATCATTTTAAGCTAAAAGTTAATGAAGATGTACAAACCATTTTCAAAAACTATCCGGTAGTGGATTTTGAGAGTTATTTTAATATTCCTTTGAGCCGGGAAACATACAGCTCTCTTATTCCCACCCTGAAAGAAAACCTAAAAGGTATGGATCAGAAAAAAGGTGTCGATTACCTGATGAGATTTACCCGATATGGTTTTTTATATGAAGATGACGGTGAAAATTTTGGCAAGGAAAAACGTTTTTCACCTGAACAAACATTATTAAGTACCTACAGCGATTGCGATGACCGGGCCGCACTATTTTTCTATCTGGTAAAGGAAATATATAACCTGCCGATGATTGCCTTGCTATACCCTAAACATTTAACCATTGCTGTTCAGTTTGACAAACCAGTTGGCGAACCGATTACTTATAAAGGTAAAAAGTATTCGTACTGCGAGCCTACACCCCAGGCTCAGAATCTAAAAATCGGACAACTTTCTTCAAATCTCAGGAACAGTAAATACGAAGTGGTTTATGCATATGAGCCTACTAAGAAATAAGCCATTCGCATAAATAAAAGAATACATATTAAATTAATGTTAATAAATCATTATCTTATCAACAACAGGTTGATTCATTAGCTATTTAAGGTAATTTAGATTTCTCATATTGAGTTAAATCTAAAACCTTGTCTATGTCTGCTATTATCTATACCGTTTTAAAGGAATTTTTTGTTGAGGTGAACGGTCACGCTATAAAGGCTAGAATTATGTCGCCCATTAATGATGGCAAAGTTTTCGTTTTCAAAATCAGTTCATTTTATAAAAGTAAAACTGATTCTGATGCCTATGAGCCAGCATCAACATTTACTTCTTACGCAAATGCCGAGCGGCATTTACTTCAATACCTGGAAGGTTTCCAGAATACACTCGATCTGGGCGGCGATATAGCGCCAGGAAATACTTTTTAGCTGTTTTCTTTATCATCTTTCTCAGGCGGAAGTTCTGACTGGATTACCTCTTCTTCAAATTCCTTTTTGTCTTTTTGGTTTCTTTTGATAAGATAAACGATTAAAATGGTAACTAAAATAATTACTCCGATTAATATTGGATAGTTCATATTCGTTGGATTAAAACCTAAGCGATCTGATTTAAACTAAGTTATAGGAAATATTTTACATGTTAACCACCCCCACAAGTGTTAACATAATGATAATATTAATTTAACTTTCCGATTTTCTATCTTTGGGAAAACCCATAAGTTTTAGATGAAAAAGAACAAATCCAAGTCGAAAAATCATTCGACAAGCAAAAAACTACGTAAAGAATTAGAATCGAAATTAGCCCTTGCATTTAACGAACTTGTTATCCAGTACGGCAAAGCAAAAAAAACTGATAAAGTAATCGAAAAGTTTGCGAAGCAATTAACTAAAAAAGTTACTTTCGCCGCTCAAGATGATTCTATAACGCCATATATCAAAGAAGAGCAAGTTACTCCTGCAAGTCCGAAGGCTAAAACAGTTAAACCTGCTGTAGCAAAGAAAGCAAAAGCAGAGATTAAAGAAACAGTATAAAAAACGACTATAAAATAAAGCGGGTGTTCACCATTATGATGAACACCCGCTTTTTAATTGCTCAATAGCTACTGTACAATGATATTTTTTACTGCTGTTACTGGTGTTGTATACTTGCCACCAGAAATGGTACACTGTAGCTGATAATTACCAGAAGCAGGGAAGCCTATTCCTGGAGTTGTTTCTGTTGTAAAAGTCCCTATGGTTTCGTCATATACAGTACCATTTATACCAATAGCCCTCCAATGGTAACTTACCCCTTGCGCTAGATAACTCATCTTAAAATAATCTTCACCATAAGGTGAAAAATATTTGTTACCAGAAATATAAGGTACCACTAAACTACTATTATTAACTGGATATAATGTACTGATGGCGATAGCATCATAATTAAAAGGTAACAATAGATATGTGTAAGCACTATAATCACTTAAACCTGTGCTACCATTCATTACTGAATTTGGATCAGATGTTCGTGTACCAGCAATTAAATTTTCTCCACTTTTGTAAAATAAATTCAGTATAGGAAAGGCCCCCGAAAAGGCCGTATCTGATTACCCTTTCTTTACCTGTTGTTTACCCTTTCTTGCTACCAGGTTAACCCCAGGGTTACCCTTTGGTTACCTTTTCTTTACCCTGGCGTTACCTAATTCATTACCTAAAGGGTAAAGAATTGGCGAATATCAGCTATAGATAAAGTTACCTTAGGAATAACTTGGTACCACCAAGGGGTAATCAATTTTAAACTAATTCTATTGTTGGCTTAACCGTCTTTATGATCGTGATAGGCTGAGAACCATTAGCAGGAGTAATCAATATTGTATAACGAATACGTATACCATCAAGATTGGTAACATTATAGTAAGCCGTTCCGATACTATAATCCTGACGATGCTGAACCTTAAATAAAATATTCTTTGCTGTCCCAACATTCGAGCTACTACCATAAGCATAAAGTTCTTCTCCAATGATTTCTTTCCCATAACTTTCTGGCATTGGGTAATCTGGACCAGTCCTATCCACAAATGACCCTATTGTTGTTTTTTCAGAAGGACGACCATAATTTGCATATTTTTGTTTGTAAGGAACAAGTACGTCAATTCTGGTAACTTTAACGGTTGTTCCATCATTGGTAACCTCTGGATTGGTTATTGGCCTAAACTCATTAAGGAGGCCATGATGATAAGCTACGCTATAATCATCTATATACTTTATTTCCGTACCAGGAAATTCGTTAATTGGCACCTTTTGATTCGCTACAAACAAGATTGGAGCTACTGAAAAATCAAAAGCACCCAAAATTTTGTTATAACTAGGAATATATCCTACGGAATTAGCATTAGCTGATCCTGGCATGGCCAAAGTAGTGTTTAGAATACCGATATTGTTTGTTATAGACCCCGTTAAATTAGTTTCTACTTGTAATTTTAAATCAACAACCTGAGGGCTGGTTGCTGCACCTCCCAATATGGCACTAAAAAAACCTTTAACCGCACCACTTAAGCCTCCTTTAATACCATCTTCTATAGACTTTGTTACATCTGTCCCAAAGACTTTTGATTTAGGCAGATTTAGTGCTTTCACCCCCTGAAAACCAGCCACATGAATTGCTGTATTACCTAGATTTCCTAATAAACTTCCAAGATTAAAGCCACCAGATCCTGCAGTACCGACAGTACCTGTTAAAGTTCCATTTGATGTTCCATTTAACATAACTTGCGACAAGTTAGTTGAAGATACATTCCAAACAAAGTTGAGATTCTCATGATTGACATTTGCAATATCACGATCATAAGCTAACTCATACTGACAAGCATACCATGCACCTGTCGAGAGTATTTGATAATTTTGAATTTTTGTTACAGATTTTATTACATTTTCAGGATCAATAATTTCTTTAGAAAAATTCATTATTGAAGACGGATATTCGCCAGATATACCTAATCCATCACTAAAGTATGAAGAAGCGTATGGGCTTCCAGGAGGTAAATACAGATAAAAGCGTATTATTCCTCTATATTTATTGTAAAGTGCAAAAAAATTGGGAGATGTTAATTGCGTAGGGCTAAAAGTATTATAGATTAGATTCCAACCATCAGCCTTTTTATAATCAAAAGCAATTTCGTTAGGGAATAATTGATTACTCCCGGATGCCCAAGGAACCAATATAGGAGGAGAACCCGCCGGTGTAGGCATGTAATCAGCAGTTTCCCAATCAAAAACATGGGTTGGAATAGCTGCCATTTTATTTGGTACTTTTAATGTGGTAGGCTCTAATGGAGAGTTATTTTCTTTCTTACAGCATACTAATACTGCCAGCAAGATTATTGCAACTATTGCAATCTTGAGCGCCTTAATTTTAATTATTTTCATTAATTAAAAATATATGATGAATATTAAACATATATTAACTAATTATTAAGTTGTATATTTAATTAAATAAAATACAAAATAAAAAATACAAATAATGAATGTTATATTTTTAAGACGTAATGAAAAAGCTTTGTTAGGATTATGGATGCAAGAACTACACAAGCGTTACCGCATCAATAAATAATTGATACTAGAAATTTGGGTATGTTTTAATTATTTGGAATTATCGTGCAATCGAAAGTTGAACTTATACTAAAAAGCCCTTGTTAGATCAAACTAACAAGGGCTCTCAATTTATTATATTAGCCTATTGTATAGGATTATTTTTTAAATGTTAAAAACTTGCGCCAGTAGCAGCCGACGAACCACTTTTAACTGTGAAGTTAGGAGCAGTTAAGCTGAAAGGAGCATTTAACAAAGCCGCAGCAGCAGCTTCATCAATAATCGTATTTCCTTTACCTGTTAAATAAGTTTTTAAAATATCTGAACTTGCGAATGAAGGTGTAGCACCATCAGCAACAACATCTTTACCAGCAGTAAACGATTGATAAATATTGTTTTTAATTAATGAAGTTCCATCTGTTAAAGCATCACCAGTTTCTTTATCACGGATATCAATTCCAAATTTGAAGCCGATGAAGATTGAGTTGGCCAAAATCATTTTCGAACCTCTTCTCCATAAGTTAGCATACTCATGCTTAGCATCAACAGCTACGCTTCCAGGGCCAATTAAGGTCAGGTTTGAAATAACAGGGCGTGTACGTGGACTAGAATCGAATACTTTTTCTGAGTTGTCTGATTCAATACCGTTAGATTGACCAGCCTGATCAGCTAAAGCCGGATCTCTCTGAGCAACTAAAAATTGTAATTTACCAGAGAAACCGTTATCAAAATCAAAAACATCATCTACGTTCGCAATAGAAACTAAGTGTTTTGCATTTACAGTACCACCGAACCATTCAAATGAATCATCACCAGAGTATGAAACTTGTACATAATCTACAGTAGTGCCTGAGCCAACAGATCCGAAAGTAATACCGTTAATTTCATTGTTGGTAGCATACGCGATACCAGGGAATTCCACACGTACATATTTAAGAATACCAGAGTTATCAGCTGCTACAGTACCACCATGGTTTCCTTCAGGCAGCGTTAATCCACCTTCAATTAAACCTGTACCGCCTGGGATATTGTTAGTTGATTTACCTAAAACGATAATACCGCCCCAATCGCCTGGCGCTCTTGATCCAACTGCTTGGTTCGAAGTAAATACAATTGGTTTTGCCGCAGTTCCTTCAGCAATTAATTTAGCACCACGGGTTACTACTAAAGTTGCTTTAGAATCTTTATCTCCACGAATAACTGTTCCGGCAGGAATAGTTAATGTAACACCATCTTTAATGTAAACAAATCCAACAAGTTTATAAACCTTAGTCGCATCTAATGTCCTGTTTGCATCAATTGTTCCTTGCAAAGTTTCAGTTGCTTCTGCATATACTGTTACTTTAGGCGTAAAATTAGTCCAACTTGCGGTCCAATCTGTAGAGCCAAATGCACCTTTATATGATACTTTATCAAAAAATGCATCTGCTAATGATTCGTTAGAGTCTGTTTTTGGTGGTTCCTCAGTAGGAGTGCCATCTTTTTTACAGCCAGAAATTACTGAAGCACCTGCAACCAAGATTGCCAATAAGCTCAAGTTTAATTTGTTTTTCATTTTCCTTATCTTTTATTAATTGTACAAATATATCCTCTGTAGGTTACGCTAAAATCAATTCAACGTTAAATAAACAGAGCTTTAATGTTAATAAATTGTTAGACTATTTAAATTTGTATGATATTGTGAGTGATACAGTAGATCCAAATCGATCAGCTATATTAATATTATCCGTTTTCTTATCGAAGCTAGCGTTCGGATCAGAACCTTTAACTTTTTGATAGAAATAGGCTTTATTATTAAAAATATCGCTGTAGTTAACCTTCACTTCACCTCTTGATTTTGCGAATTTTTGCGAAACTTGTAGATCTAAAATATTTCTGGAATATTCATAGATATCCGGGTCTTCCACATTTCCAATTGCCCAAATTCTTGGTCCTACCCTATTGTATAATATGGTTACGCCAGTAGAGTTTTCTACCGCTGAGGCATAAGATATACCTCCATTAATTAGATAAGGTGATTGCCCCTGTAAAGGTCTTGTACCTTGTGCATTAACTAACCTAGATACCTGCACCTTTGATTTGATATATGAACCATTTGCATTAAAAGTGAAATTTTTAAAACCTTCACCTATAAATTTTAATGATTTCCTTACTTCAAGTTCTACACCATAAACTGTAGCTGAAGTAGAGTTTGCATAACTTAAAGATCTTCCAGAAGTACCCAATTGAAGTGTTTGCTCTATGGGAGAATCGAAATATTTATAAAAGGTAGATATCGAAAAAGTTTCGCCAGATGAAGGATATATAGCGTAGCCTAAATCGATGTTTGTAGTTTTAGACTGTTTTAGTCCAGCATTCCCTCTAACGTTAACATTTTTATTGAAATCATAAAAAGGAAACGGTGCTAATTCTCTAAATTCGGCTCTACCAATGGTCTGAGAACCAGATAAACGGATGTTTTGCTTATCATTTAAGTTATAGATTAAATTTGCTGAAGGTAGTAAATTAGTTGCAGTTGAATCAATATTTACAGGTTTCCCATTATCCTCACTTGTTAAGGATAACTTATACGATTCTAATCTTGCGCCAATGCCTAATCTTAATTTCTCAGTTAAATAACCGTCAAACATTATATATCCAGCATTTAAAAAAGAATTCGCTTGATACTGATCACTTCCATTTGTAATTTCACTTAATACAAAGCCATTGGCCCGGATGTTCTCAGGAGAAAATATTTGATCTTGCGGCAGAGACAACAGCGATGTATCGAAATTTCCATTTCTAATAAAACCAATTACCCTTGCACTAAAGTCACGTTCGCGGTATTGACCAAAATAACCTGCCTTGATTTTATTATTATCTCTAAATAACTTAACAGGAAAAGTAAAATTAAGAGCGCCACCATATGCATTTTCATTAAGTACCGATGAAAAATTACCTGCTAGTCCTGCAACAGCAGAACCAGTTTGAACAGAAGCTATTCCGTCTTTCGAATAATCCATTCGTTTATATCCAGGCTCTTTTCTATCCGTGTTAGCATAATTTAAGTTCCAATCTATTTTAATCTTGCTTTCAGTAGATAATAAATGCTCACCTGTAAGTTGATTTGACATTAATGATCTTTGGAGTAAATAATCACCTGTTCTAATAAATTCACCACCAGCATCATCCTTACCAACTCGGTAAGTAAATTGGTTTTCTAAAACCCTATTATATAAGTTTTTAAATGAAATCTTATTATTGCCCCATGAATAGGCAAAATTAGCAAGCGCACCTATATTGGTATTAAAATTATACATATCATCGTGAAACACATCTCCAAGTGCCTGACCAACATAAGCTTTTTGATCGCTAGTTTTTAAACGTTCATCATACCTATATGTTAATGATAAAACAGCACCAAATTTAGACTGATCCTCAAACACTTTACTTGTTCCATAATTCAACTGAAAATTAGGACCTAATGTTGATTTTGCAGATTTATACCCCCAGTTGTTTTTAAATAGCCTGGAAAGGGTAAAAGTTTCATTAGCTCCATTTGCTAATGCCTGGTAACCCTTTGCTGAAGGAAATCCAGCCGGGATATCCCGATCTTTATTATAGAATCCAAAAACCTCATTACCGATTTTGGGGGATGACAGAAAGTCTTTGAAAGTAGACTGCGTGTTATAAGAAGTTCCTAGAGAGACATTAAAAAATGTGCTAACTGGGAAATCTTTTGTGGTTACTTGAACTACACCACCAGAAAAATCCGCAGGAATATCAGGAGAAGCAGTTTTGTTAATTACTATCGCATCTATTAAATTAGAAGGAAGAATATCAAATGAGAATGCTCTTTTATCTACTTCTGTATTTGGAAGCATTGAGTTATTCAACATTGCTGAATTGTATCGATCTGATAGACCACGAACAATAACAAACTTATTATCCTGAATACTTGCTCCACTAACGCGCTTTAGAACCTCAGAAGTATTACGATCTGGACTTCTTTTAATTAGTTCTGCAGATATGCCACTTGAAATACTTATACTCGATTTCTGATTAGCATATAAGGTGTTAATAGACTCTTTACTAGCGCTTCCTGTGATTACTACATCATTTAATTTTTGTGTGTTCGCTTCACTAAGCAATACATCTAAAGTTGTAGAAGCATTATCTTTTACCTCTACTTCTGTAACATTTTTACTTGCGTAACCTACATACGAAACTTCAATAGCATATTTTCCTGGTGTTAATCCACCGATAACATATCTACCTTCAATATCGGTTGATGTGCCTTTGGATGTACCAGAAATTTTGACGGTAACACCGATTAAGGTTTCACCTGTTTTTTGATCAGATACCTTACCTGATATTTTTCCTGTTTGTGCATACGCAAGTATGCTGATCGTTAAAGCGAACACAGTAAGTGCCGCTCTTTTAAAAGAGTTTAGTAAGTCCAATTTGCCTTTATTTGATAAGGGCAAAAGTATTACCACAGTGTTAACTACAAGTTAGGTATTAATTAATATTACTTCACCTTAAGGTTAACTGAATGTTAATCACTTTTCGAATCAGTAACGAATACCCACTTTCTTGCAAACGAAGTGCAATAACCAGATCGGACCTATTAACAAGAACTTAACATCATCCAGGAATGATGGTTTTTTGCCTTCAATTTTATGACCAATGAATTGACCAATCCAGGCCGCAACAAATATGGCTGCATAAATGGCATAAGCTGTTCCGCTCCCCAAGCCCACCGCCTGTTCAATTTTTACGATGATGTAACTCATTAAACCCACCACCCAAATCATCAAAAAAAACAATACCGGCGAAAGTGTAAAGTAATAATACAAGCTAAAGGCCAATAGAAAAGACGCCCAGTTAAAGAAACCATTATAACTGCCTAAAAAGCCAATGTGCGGAAAAGGGATCTGCCAGATCAAACCCAGTAAGCTGAATACAATTAACGGAACACAGATCCAGTGAACCAGCTTGTTTGTTGGATTTTGGTGACTTTCGGCATACTTATCAAAAAGCATATCTACTGGCCGTTTGGGTTCTATTATTATGGTTTGCTTGCTCATTATGTAAAAATAAAAAAAAGCGATGGAATATCCATCGCTTAATATTTTGTTTTCGCCAAGGTTTGTGTCTTCACAAACCTTTTCTACATTTCGTTTCGTGAGGACACGAACCGAGGCAAAGAGTATTCATTCCTGTATTTTTCTGCTACCAAGATCCTGAAACAAGTTCAGGATGACGATTTAATCTATTTCGCAAATGCTACAGAACGGGTTTCTCTGATTACAGTAACCTTAATCTGTCCAGGGTAAGTCATTTCGGTTTGAATACGCGTCGAAATATCTGCAGCTAAAAGCTCTGCCTGTGCATCAGTAATACGTTCACTTTCTACAATCACGCGTAATTCTCTACCAGCCTGAATTGCAAACGTTTTTTCTACGCCAGGGTAAGATAAAGCCAGTTCTTCTAAATCTTTAAGGCGTTTGATATAACTTTCTACCACCTCACGACGCGCACCCGGGCGAGCACCAGAAATCGCATCACAAGCCTGCACAATTGGAGAGATCATTGAAGTCATCTCAATTTCATCGTGGTGGGCACCAATAGCATTGCAGATTTCAGGGTGCTCTTTATATTTCTCGGCCAATTGCATACCTAAAATTGCGTGTGGCAATTCAGGGTTATCATCAGGCACTTTACCTATATCGTGTAATAAACCTGCACGTTTAGCCATTTTAGCATTTAAGCCTAATTCGGCAGCCATCGTCGCACAGAAATTAGCTACCTCACGAGAGTGATGTAACAAGTTTTGTCCGTAAGATGAACGGTAACGCATACGGCCAACCATACGGATTAACTCAGGATGTAAACCATGGATACCTAAATCGATCACTGTACGCTCACCAATCTCTACAATTTCGTCTTCGATCTGTTTTTTGGTTTTCGCTACAATTTCCTCGATACGAGCCGGGTGGATACGACCATCTGTTACCAAACGGTGCAAAGCCAAACGGGCAATTCCTCTTCTTACCGGATCGAAACCTGATAAAATAATTGCTTCCGGTGTATCATCAACAATAATCTCAATTCCGGTAGCAGCTTCTAAAGCACGGATATTTCTACCCTCTCTACCAATAACACGACCTTTAATCTCGTCGCTTTCGATATGAAAAATAGAAACCGAATTTTCGATTGCTGCTTCGGTAGCGGTACGTTGAATGGTTTGGATGACTACTTTTTTAGCTTCTTTGCTCGCTGTTAACTTTGCCTCATCAACAATATCCTTTACCTGCATCATTGCCTGTGTACGGGCTTCTTGTTTCAGATTTTCTACCAATTGCTCTTTAGCTTCTTCGGCAGATAGACCAGCAATGGTTTCTAATTGTTTTAGGTGCTGGTTTTTAAGCACTTCAACTTCTTCTTGCTTTTTAATCGCAATTTCGGTTTGCTTTTCTAAAACGCTTTTTTGCTTATCGAGTTCTTGTTCTTTTTTATTAAAATTTTCCATGCGCTGATTTACCGATTGCTCTTTCTGCTTCATGGTATTTTCGCGTTGGTTAATGTTATTGTTTTTGGCATTCACTTCCTGCTCATGCTCAGCTTTCATTTGCAAAAACTTTTCTTTTGCTTCTAAAAGTTTATTCTTTTTTAAGATCTCTGCATTGTTTTCTGCATCTTTTAAAATCTTTTTCACTTTGTTCTGTGCGGCAACTTCCTGCTGTTTAAGCAAGTTACGCAGGAGGAATCTTCCTACCACCACTCCGATAGCTATACCCGCTATTACGGCAAATACGTATCCTAATATTTCAACTATTTCCATTTTGTTTTTTAAGTAAAAAAAAACCGCAACTAATTTTTAAAGTCTCATACATTTTAAACCTCAACTAAGCATAATTAGGGTTTAAGCCATTTTCAGGTGCCGTAGCAGATGAAATACGCCCTCTTAACCCTATAGATATTGAAGTGTTAAGTTTTATAAAATTTGAAACTCAAAAACTAGCCGCGGCTATGTTTTTATGCTAAATATTGGCGCTGTCATCCTAAATTATTTTAGGCTCTGAAACAAGTTCAGAGTGACGAATCGCCGAAAGAACGAACCTTATTTTGAAAAGAAATTACTGAGTAAAACATCCAATTCTTCAACTTTATCAGCAACAGCAGTATCCTGGTTTTGTACTTTATTCTCTGTTCTCAATACGGCTGTTGCATAATGTAACACTGCCATAGAAAGAAGATCCTGCTTATCTCTAACCGCATAATTATCCTGATAATCTTTTATGCGTTCATTGATCATTTTTGCTGCCCGTCTCACAATTTCTTCCTCTTCCATATTCACCTTTAGTGGATAAATACGGTCGGAAATGGTTATTTTAATCGAGATTTCTCCCATTTGTTTAGCTTAGTTTCTGATTTCTCTGCATCATTATTTTTTTAATAATGCAATACTTTTATCAATCTCCCGCACAAAATCGTTAATTTTTTGTTTAATGTCAAGCGATTTTTCGCTTGTTCCCTCTATACTTTTAGCCAATTTTGTAACCCTTAATTTTTCATCAAGTTCTACATTTTTGCCTTTCGCTGTATCGAGTGCTACTTTTAACGATTGATTTTCAAGCTTTAATAAATCATTTTCTTCCTGTAGCGCATTACATAGCTCTAATACCTGAGCCGTTTTTTGTAATACTTTATCTAATTGATCTGCAACAGAAGCCATGAATTTATTTCTAAAAATACGAATTTATATTTTATTTCCTAATTTCTGCACCAGCTTGTGCCGTTAAATTCGCGATTAATTTCTGCATCGTGTTTTCAATCTGCTTATCGGTCAAGGTTTGTTCTTCATCCTGCAAAATGAAGTTCAATGCATACGATTTTTTACCTTCAGGTAATTTATCACCAACATATACATCGAAAACACCAACCTCCTTGATCAGCTTTTTATCGGTTTTGAAAGCAATGCCTTTTAAAGTATCAAAAGTTACGGCCTGATCGATCAATAAAGATAAATCTCTGCGCACTTGCGGGTACTTAGAAACTTCTTTATTAACGATTTTATTTTTCCTTACAATATCCAACAAGGCAGCCCAATCAAAATCGGCATAAAAAACCTCTGCATTTACATCGGCTACTTTACGGTCGGCTTTTGAAACGGCACCAAAACTTACCAGGGTTTTATCTCCACGGAAATATTTAATCCCATAAGCAAAGTTTTCGTCATTTAAAGCATCAGATTGATAGCTTGCAATACCTAAACGTGATATAATCGCATCAACTGCCGCTTTTAAATTATAGAAAGTTGCCGGTTTAGCATTGTGGTTCCATTGCTCGCTCTGTTTAGCACCCGAAATCAACAATAATAACCTTGATCGCTCTACATACTGCTCATTAATTAAATGATAGGTTTTACCGAATTCGTAAAACTTAACATCAGCATTTTTACGGTTCTGGTTATAAGCTACGCTTTCTAATGCTGGCATCAACAAATTCTGGCGCATCACATTTAAATCACTGCTTAAAGGATTTAAAATAAATACGGCTTCGTCTAAATTTTTCGAATAGGCCGATTTAGTCAACGAATTGCACATAATTTCTGCATAACCGTTTGAGGTAAGCATATCCGCAATTACGTTGTGCGTATTTTCTTTTTCAGGTTTGATGCTGTAAGAAAGCGATGCATTTACCTTTGAAGGGATTTCGATATTGTTATAACCGTAAATACGCAATACTTCTTCTGTAATATCACATTCGCGGGTTACATCAACTTTAAACGATGGTACTCTTAAAGCCAAAGTATCTTCAGAGGTATTGGTCGCTGCAATACCCAAAGCGGTAATAATGTGTTTAATTTCGGCTGATGGAATATTTGCACCAATTAATTTATTGATGTTGGTATAACTTACTTCAAACTCGAAAGGCTTGATATGACTTGGATAAATATCAGAAACTGATGAAGAAATTTCTCCGCCAGCCAGTTCTTTAATTAATAATGCTGCATATTTTAAAGCCGTAACTGTAATTTCAGGATCAGTACCACGCTCGTAACGGAAAGAGGCATCTGTTTTTAACCCATGTCTTTTAGAAGTTTTACGTACAGAAACCGAATTAAAGTAAGCACTTTCTAAGAAGATATTTTTGGTATTGACATCAACTCCCGAAGATTTTCCACCGAAAACACCTGCAATACACATTGGCGCTTCAGTATTGCAGATCATTAAATCATCTGCACTCAACTTACGTTCAACATCATCAAGGGTTACAAATGGCGTTCCTTCGGCAACTTTTTTCACGATTACTTTTCCACCGGTAATTTTATCGGCATCGAAAGCGTGTAAAGGCTGACCTAAACCATGAAGCACATAATTGGTAATATCAACCACATTATTGATCGGACGCAAACCAATTACCTTTAATTTATCTTTTAACCACTCTGGCGATTCTTTTACGGTAACGCCAGAAAGTGTTAGGCTGCTGTAGCGCGGACAAGCTGCTAAATCTTCTACTTCTACCGGAATTACCAGATTTTCGTTATCCGTTTTAAAAGCTGAAAGATCAGGCATTTCATACTCGCTTCTGAAATAAGCCGCTAAATCTCTCGCCACACCTAAATGCGAAGCCGCATCGGCACGGTTTGGTGTTAATCCGATTTCGAAAACAAAATCATCATCCATTTTGAAATGGTCTTTAGCAAGGATCCCTATTTCGGTATCCTCAGCAAGGACCATAATCCCATCATGCGATTTACCTAAACCAATTTCATCTTCGGCACAGCTCATCCCCTGCGAAAGTTCTCCTCTGATTTTTGATTCTTTGATTTTAAAAGGCTCACCCTCTAATGGGTATACCGTTGTGCCTACAGTAGCTACTACCACTTTTTGGCCAGCGCCTACATTTGGAGCACCGCAAACAATCTGAAGGTTTTCTTTACCACCAACGTTTACCGTAGTAATGCGCAAACGATCGGCATTGGGGTGCTGAACACAGGTTAATACTTCTCCGATAATTAAACCCTCTAAACCGCCCAAAACAGGCTGCACTTTTTCTACACTTTCTACTTCTAAACCAACATTGGTAAGAATTAACGAAAGCTCTTGAGGTGTTTTATCGATCTGTACGAATTGTTTTAACCAGTTATATGATATTTTCATTTTGGAGTATCAGGTAGTGAGTATCAGGTATCAAGACAAATCTCGAAGGACACTCTAATTTCATAAAACGCAAAGATATTATTTAAAGGTCAAAGGAGAAAGCTAAACCCGCAATCTTGACACAATAAAAATGACTAATGGCCAATATTTAAATTAGATAGAATTACTGCACATGCGCCTGCTCCGATTACCAGCATGATAACAGATGCAATAACCAGTTTAAGGCCGGGTTTAACGGGTTGATTTTTCGCAGCTTTTAAAATGATCTGAATGATGCCAGTTACAAACAACAATACTACAATTACCCAATATACAATAAAAATTTCCATGAGCTTGATTTGAGATTAACTGTTGGCAAGCAATACTGCACAGGCACCAAAACCGATTATCACCATAATTACCGAAATGATAAGCAGTTTTAATCCAGGTTTTACGGGTTCGTTCCTTGATGATTTAATAATAATCTGAATAATTCCCACTATAAAGAGTACAACTGCTGTAAGACAGTAAATAATTAACAATCCGAATAAACCTTCTTCCATGTTAGTTCATATTTAATTTTTCCCTGATCAGGTCTATTTTGTTGTCTCGGTAAAAAATATTCATGGTTTCGAAGGGTACCATTTTATATTTATCGCTCACAATGTGCACGCATGATTTTTTAACTGCACGTACATCAAAATCCAGCGGATCCATAAAATTCATGATGATAATCCGAAATAAATTATCGTAACTTAAACTATCTGATTTTACCCTTGGCAGGCAACACATCAATTCGCCAAAGGTATCTTCGGCACAATCTACCGAAACACCTGTACTAAACAAATTCAGCATGTGTTCTTTCAATTTTTCATCGTGTTCGAAAACGATGGTATTTTTTGAATTGTTGAGTAAATCTTCCGGGTTGATCAGATGTGTCATCGGGATCACTTCATCGCCGATTTTTAATGCATAGGCCATACACAGGGCATCGGGATTACAGGGCACAGGGATTAAATCCTGAGGGGTAAAAAGAGGATATTGCTCATAAATTTTTCTACGCACTTCAGTAAGGGTAATTCTTCCCTGTTGATCATTATAATCATCATTTCTTCCGGCAACCTGAGTAGGCTGAAAAGTAACCCCACGAACACATTTCTGTTTAAGCGCATAATCTAAAATATCGCCAATTTCATGATCATTAAGCCCATTTTGCAAAGTAACCACCAAAGTAGTAGATACATTAAACTGGTTGAGGTGATCGATGGCTTTTCTTCTCACCTCGGTAAGGTCTTCTCCTCTTAGCTTGGTTAATACTTCGGCGCTGAAACTATCAAATTGCAAGTAAATTTCGAAATCGGGCATATAGCTTGCTAATTTTTCTACAAAGCTAATATCTTTTGCAATCCTGATCCCATTCGTATTTACCATTAAATGTTTAATGGGTTTCGTTTTGGCAAGATCTAAAATCTTAAAAAAATCGGGGTGTACGGTTGGTTCCCCACCCGAAAGCTGAACCACATCTGGCTCACCTTCGTTTGCAACGACAACATCCATCATGCGTTCTATTTCTGCCAAAGTTCTGTGCCTGCCATAACTTGGCGATGACATGGCATAACAGGTTGGACAGGCCAGGTTGCAACGATCGGTAACTTCTATTACTGTAAGGCATGAATGCTGTTCATGATCGGTGCATAAACCACAATCGTAAGGGCAACCGTAATGCACTTTGGTATTAAACTTAAGTGGCATTTCCGATTGTTTATTGTAATTGCGGATCTGTTTGTAATATTCCACATCATCGGCAATCATTACTTTGCTATCGCCATGCGTTCTGCAGTTTTTCAGCATAAATACCTTAGCGTCCTGAAAAACAATTTTCGCATCGCAAAGCTGTAAACATTCGGGGCAAAGACTTTTGGTATAATCGTAATATATATAATCTCTGGTATTGGCCATAATGTTTACCGTTTATGTAAAATCTGTTTCGAAATTCTGATGATGAATTTATAATAATAAATAAAAATAAACAATGCAGACCAATGAATGCTGCTTAAATTTAAAAATAATGAATGGTAAGGCTTTATAAATTCTACACAAAAACGGAAAAGAAAATACAATACCATAAACAATTTAAACCGGTCTCCATTGATCAATATCTTATTTTTCAAGCCATTGAACAAAAAAATCAAAAGTATGAGGTAAACCATTTCATAGAGCATAATGGGATGCCGCAATATGCCATCGCCCAAATCAATACCTGTAAAAAAATGGGTAGGGACGCCGTAGGTTGGCTCGTCGATGCCCATGGAAAAGCAACCTATACGGCCAATAATAAGGGCAACCAAAATCGGGATCACGTAGATATCTCCAGAGGCGATATTCACACCTATTATCTTTTTTATTAATTCAACACCGAACAAACCGCCAAGCAAACCGCCGACAATGGTTTTACTTTGATAAAGAACTGAAAAACTAAGGTGGTGGAGTACTTCAGGCGTTTCGAGTACAGCAATTACCCGCGAGCCAATTAATGCTCCAAGCATAGCGCCCAACATAATCCACAGCCTGTTTTCGTCAGATATCGGGTCTTTAATCCCTTTTTTATAGAAATAATACAACCTAACACCAATTATAAATGCCAGTGTTTCGAAAATATAGTGATAATGGTATTGATTACCAAAGAGCTCGAATTGAAAGGGAAACAAAGATTTTAACAGCATCTATTAAAACCAAAGTCTGCAAAAAACAGGTAAATGATCAGAATAATACCTTTTATCCTTACTATCAGTTAATACGGCAAATTTCTGCACCTTAAATCCTTTGTTTACAAAAATGTAGTCGATCCTGTTTTTCAGGTCACTGTTGAAATCAAAACCATTAAAAGTACCTGTCGGACCATATGGAGGCTCTACAGAAACATCTTTTGCATCGATAAGAAAAGATTTTATGGTAGCAATGGCTTCAGTTTCTGGCGTTACGTTTAAGTCGCCGGTAAAAACAACTGGTAGCGTTGGTGCAATCTGCTGTATTTTACTTTTAAGCAGTTTAGCTGATTCGATCCTGGCCTGAACACCAATATGATCATAATGTGTATTAAAAACGATAAACTCTTTTTTGTTCTGCTTATCGTACAATTTAACCCAGCTGCATATCCGGTTAAGCGCGGCATCCCAACCTTTTGATGGAACATCTGGTGTCTCCGATAACCAAAAAGTTCCGCCATCCTTTTTAGTGAACCTGTTTTTATCAAAATAAACGGCAGAAAATTCGCCCTTTCTTTTACCATCGTCACGGCCAACACCCACTACATCGAAATTGGAATTCTCCAAAAGCGCATCAAACTGTTCGGGTAATGCTTCCTGTACACAAAGAATATCAGCATCATGAAATTTCACCAGGGCCTTAACATTATCTTTCCGGTTAGGCCAGGCATTAACACCATCAGATGCTACATTTAAACGAATATTGTACGTAATAATATTAATTGGGACTGCCGTTTTTTGCGCAAATGCCATAACGGTTAACAAAAGAAAAACAGGGATGATTTTTAAAGTATTCATAAATATAATTACACAATTTAATTAATACTGGCCAGCCAGTAACACCTAATTTTAAGCCGCTATTATACTAATTTAAGGTTAATTGTACTTTAACAACCAAATATCTTTTAAATTAAATCTTCATCCCGATAACTATAGTAACGGTTATTGGCAAAAATCAGGTGATCAACTACATACAGACTAAGCAAATTTCCAGAAGCAACCATATCCCTGGTCAATTTATCGTCACTCTCACTAGGCTTTAAACTTCCTGAAGGATGGTTATGTGCCAATACGATATTTGCGGCATTGTTTTCTAAAGCTGTTTTAAAAATAATTTTCGGATCGGCTACCGTTCCTGCCTGGCCCCCTTTACTGATCAAAAATTTACCTATTACCCGGTTAGACCTGTTCAGGAGTAATATCCAGAACTCTTCGTGATTGAGATTAGCGAAAGTTTGATGTAAATATTTATAAACATCGTTAGAAGTAGTAACATGGGTAATGGCCTCTTCAGCAGTTTCCTTTCGCCTCAAACCAAGCTCTAGAGCGGCAATAATAGTTAATGCTTTGGCTTCTCCAATACCCTTAAACCTGGAAAGTTCCAGAATAGAAGCTCTTCCCAGTTTTGTTAAATTGTTATCGTAGAATGATAAAATTCTTTTGCTTAAATCGACAGCGGTTTCATTTCTACTTCCCGAGCCAATTAAAATAGCAATCAGTTCGGCATCTGTTAAATGTCTTCGGCCATGTAATAAAAGTTTTTCACGCGGGCGATCTTCTTCAGCCCATAACTTTATGCCTAGTTTCTGTTCGTAATTTTCCATTTTTTTTAGACAAAAAAAGGCATCCTAACTTTGGGTTAGGATGCCTTTACTAATATCGTAAAAAAATTGGCTTATTTTAAACCATTAACGAATTTCGTTAATTTTGATTTGTTGTTAGCCGCTTTGTTTTTGTGGATAATATTCTTTTTAGCTAAACGATCTAACATAGAGATTACTTTAGGCAATAAATCAGATGCAGATTTTTTATCTTCTGCAGCACGTAATCTTTTAATAAAGGTACGTGTAGTTTTTGCCTGATATCTGTTACGTAAACGTTTTGTTGCGTTTGCTCTAATTCTTTTTAATGAAGATTTATGATTTGCCATTTCTATTTAGCCTTTTATTTTTCTTATTCGTTTCCTATAATTCGGGTTGCAAATATAGGATTAATGTTTTTAAATTACAAAACACTTTCAACTTTTTTTTCATTAAAATTGAACCCCATTTCCGAACCGCAAAAATACGTTAAAATTATTCATTATAAATACTTTAACTTAATTCAATAAAATTTCCTTTCCATTAAGAAAACAGGCTTAAAAATACTATTTTTGGGCAAAACGATTTTGAGTGAAAAAACGAATAGCCATCTTTGCATCAGGTTCTGGCTCCAATGCCCAAAAACTGATGGAGCATTTTAAACGGAGTAATGAAATAGAAATATCTTTGGTATTAACCAACAATGCCGATGCCTATGTATTACAGCGGGCTGATAATTTCGAAATCCCCACTCATATTTTCGACAAAAACGAGTTCTATAAAACCGACGAAATAATAGACCTTCTCAAAAATCTTGAAATTGATTTTATTGTGCTTGCGGGTTTTCTCTGGCTGATCCCTAAAAACCTGATCCATGCCTACCCTGGCAGAATTGTAAATATCCATCCGGCAATCCTTCCTAAATTTGGCGGTAAAGGCATGTATGGAGACCATGTACACAATGCCGTTATGGCCGCCGGCGAAACTGAAGGCGGAATAACCATTCATTATGTTAATGAAAACTATGATGAAGGTGAATATATTTATCAGGCCAGGTACAGAATAGACAAAAACGATAACCTGGAAATGGTAAAGTTTAAAGGTCAGCAGCTCGAACACCAGCATTACCCACGTATTGTAGAAACCATAGTAAGAAAGATCAAAAAATAGCTTTTATATAAGATTCCCCATCTCACAAATTAAGTAGATCCTTTGTTTGCTTTTGGTGTCAAAGCCAATAAAACACTTACAATAATGAGGAACCCTATATTTAATAATGTTGCCCATCGATAAGCAACCGGGAACAAAGTTAATACCGATGGATTATCCAAGTGTTGAAAAAAAACGCCTCCCACTACAGCAACCCCTATAGCCACCGAAATCTGCTGCAGGGTTAAATAAATGCCCGATGAGGCACCTAACATATCTTCAGGAATACTTTTTAAAGATATAGTCATTAATGAAGGTAGAATTGTACCACAGCCAACCCCATAAACAAACAATATAATGGTAATTTGCCATTGAAGGGCATCAGGTGAATTAAATATAATTAGGTGAAAAACGAGTGCCACAATCATAATAACCGATCCGAACAACGATACATATTTACCATAACGGGTTACCCGGCTTGCAAAAAACATAGATGCGAGCACATAACCCATTCCCTGGCAAACAAAGTAGATTCCGGTATGGACGGAACTAATGCCCATCCCGTTTTGTAAGTAAACGGTATTGATCAAAAAGTAAGAATCCTGAACAAGATAATAAAATAGCGAAATTAAAAGCCCTATCCTGAAATCGAAATTCTTAAACACCTTTATATTGAGCAAAGGATTTTTCCCCAACCTTTTGCTTAACCACTGATGATAAATAAAAGCAAGTAGCAAAACTACCGATAGTACCAGCATCAAAATGCTCCATATTGGCCAATTCAATTCCCTCCCCTGGATAAGTGGATAAATAAATGCCGTTAAAATTAACATCAGCAGCAAGCCTCCGGTAAAATCAAATTTCTCAGCGATTTTTACCTGCGACTCTTTAAGGTATTTAAAGCCCAATGCAACAGCAATTAGCCCGACAGGTACGTTTATCAAAAAAATCAAACGCCAGCTTTGTGAAATCATTTCCAGATCAGGGATTAAGCCTCCTAAAAACTGACCAACAACAGAGGCAATGCCTGCAATACTACCATACATACCGAGCACTTTTACTCTTTCTTTAGGATCGGGAAATAAATCTGGGATAAAAGACATTCCTTGCGGAACCATAAAAGCAGCACTTACTCCCTGAATAAACCTGGCAATGTTTAACTGGGTTGCCGATTGTGAAAAGCCACAAACAAAAGAAGCAGTGGTAAAGACCAACATTCCGGTTAGAAAAACCTTTTTCTTACCGAAATATTCACCTGCCCGCCCGCCAGTGATAAGAAAGGAAGCATAACCCACAATATACATCACGATTACAAATTGCATATCGGCATCGGTGCCTTTAATTCCAGATTTAATGGTGGGAAGGGCTACATTTACAATGAACAGATCCAATACAGATAAAAATATAGCCGAACACACAATTAACAACAGGAACCACCTTTGATTTTTTTTCATACCCTTGTTTTTCTTATATTTAAAATTTAAAGTAAGAAAACGCTTTAACGGCAATCAAGTAGTCTTATAAACCGTACCTAGTATGCAAAACAGTACCAATAATGAGTATAAAGCAGTTACAAATGGAGAAAATCAGGATTTATTTTTAAATGACTCCCCATTGACAGGTGTTTTTAAGATCATTGGGGGTAAATGGAAAATTATGCTCATTAAAGCTATTGCAGCACAATGCCCTAAGCGGTTCGGCGAGCTTAAACGCGAGATGAATTTATTAAGCCAGGGTACGCTCACTACACAGCTTAAAGAAATGGAACGCGATGGCCTTATCCTCCGCGAAGCTTTTGCAGAATCTCCACCACGCGTAGAGTATAAACTAACCAATGTAGGTAAAAGCCTCCTCCCGGTAATAGATGTTTTAGAAGATTGGTGGAACACCTTCCAGGCAACCAAATAGCAACACATATAAAATAATTGGGCACTCGTTAGCAGCAGTATTATCTTCGTAAATAAAGCTTAAAAATGCTGCCAGAAAAGAAAAAATACCCAACAAGTAAAAATATATAAATTATTTCATTTTTATTGGATTCTGCACCTAAATAAATGCCTCTGTTTTACTACCTTTGCGGCTCAAAATTTTCAGTAGAATGAGTCAATCCATTAAAATCAAAAACGCTTTAATCTCAGTATATTATAAAGATGGTTTGGAGCCATTGGTAAAATTGTTGGCCGCACAAGGGGTACAATTATTTTCCACCGGTGGAACAGAGCAGTTCATCAAAGATTTAAACCTTCCGGTTACGGCGGTTGAAGATTTAACAGGTTATCCATCTATTTTAGGCGGACGTGTTAAAACCTTACACCCAAAAGTATTTGGCGGAATTTTAAACCGTAGAGCATTAGCTGGCGACCAGGAGCAGATTGCTGAATATGAAATCCCTGAAATTGATTTGGTTATTGTTGACTTGTATCCTTTTGAAGAAACCGTAAAAGCAGGCGGAACACCAGAAGAAATTATCGAGAAAATCGATATCGGTGGTATTTCCTTAATCCGTGCCGCTGCGAAAAACTTTAACGATGTTGTAATTATCGCATCGAAAAACGACTACCCTACTTTACAAGCCCAATTAGAAGCACAAAATGGCGAAACTACTTTGGCACAACGTAAATCGTTCGCTAAAACAGCTTTCCATACTTCTTCACACTACGATACTGCAATTTTTAATTACTTCAATACAGAAGAACCGCTTGATGTTTTCAAACAAAGTGTAACTGAAGCTAAAACTTTACGTTATGGCGAAAACCCTCATCAAGGTGGTGTATTTTATGGCGATTTAGATGCCATGTTTACCAAATTGAACGGTAAAGAACTTTCTTACAACAATTTGGTTGACGTGGATGCGGCTGTTGCTTTGATCGATGAATTTGAAGATCCAACTTTTGCAATCTTAAAACATACAAATGCTTGTGGTATTGCTTCCCGCCCTACTGTTAAACAAGCCTGGATTGATGCATTAGCCTGTGATCCGGTTTCTGCTTTTGGTGGTGTATTGATTACCAATGTTGAGGTAGATTTAGAAACGGCCCAGGAAATCAACAATCTTTTCTTTGAAGTATTAATTGCACCTTCTTACCAAGCAGAAGCGATTGAGTTATTCAGTAAAAAGAAAAACCGCGTTATTTTACAACGTAACGAGGTTGAGTTGAGCAAAAAACAATTTAAAACCTTATTAAACGGTGTAATTGAGCAGGATAAAGATTTAATTATCGAAGGTCCTGAGCAAATGACAACCGTAACCGATAAAGCACCTACTGCACAGGAGCTAAAAGATTTATTCTTTGCCAACAAAATTGTAAAACACACCAAATCGAACACCATTGTTTTGGTTAAGGATGATGTTTTAATTGCAAGCGGCGTTGGTCAAACCTCACGTGTTGATGCATTGAGACAAGCGATTGAAAAAGCGGCCGCTTTCGGATTCAGTGTTAAAGGTGCAGCGATGGCATCTGACGCTTTCTTCCCTTTCCCCGATTGTGTAGAAATTGCTGCCGAAGCCGGAATTACAGCTGTGCTGCAACCAGGTGGTTCGATTAAAGATGCTGATTCTGTTGCTAAAGCAAATGAAAAAGGTATTGCAATGGTAACCACTGGAGTAAGACATTTTAAACACTAGAAAGGTAGAAGATTGAAGGTTTAGAGGTGAAAGGTTATGCATTATGCCGTTATTGCAAGACCCAAAGCAATCTTACGTATTACTATAGTAGATCACTTTGTTTCTTGCATTATAAATTAACCTAAGCAATAGTAAGACTGCTTTAGCCTAAGAATTACAGGTTTTTATTTTCTGAACATTTTAATTGCCTTAAAAACAATTTAATAACTGAAGAAAATAAAACTTAAAACAATAAAAAAGCTATTTTTACATTAGGAATAGTATAGATTTGATAAAATAAAGAAAACATACCTTATACATGGGATTATTTAACTGGTTTACGCAAGAAGTTGCCATCGATTTAGGCACTGCGAATACCCTGATTATACATAACGACAAAGTAGTTGTAGATGAGCCATCTATCGTTGCTTTCGATCGTACTACAAACAAAGTCATTGCTATAGGTCGTCAGGCAATGCAAATGGAGGGTAAAACCCACGATAATATTAAAACTGTTCGTCCATTAAAAGATGGTGTTATTGCCGATTTCAACGCTGCTGAAGCGATGATTAAAGGCATGATCCGTATGCTTAATGGCGGTAAAGGCTGGATGTTCCCATCTTTACGTATGGTAATCTGTATTCCATCTGGTATTACTGAAGTAGAAAAACGTGCAGTGCGCGATTCAGCCGAAATTGCCGGTGCAAAAGAGGTATACTTAATTCACGAGCCGATGGCAGCTGCTGTAGGTATCGGAATTGATGTTGAAGAACCAATGGGCAACATGATTATCGATATAGGTGGCGGTACTACAGAAATCGCGGTTATCGCTTTATCGGGTATCGTGTGCGATCAATCTATCCGCGTTGCGGGAGATAATTTCGACTCTGATATTGTAAACTACATCCGCCGTCAACACAATATTATGATTGGTGACCGTACCGCTGAAAAAATTAAAATCGAAGTTGGTGCAGCTTTACCTGAATTACAGGATGCTCCTGCCGATTTTGCGGTTCAAGGTCGCGATTTAATGACTGGTGTACCAAAGCAGATCACGGTTTCTTATACCGAAATTGCACACTGTCTGGATAAATCGATCTCTAAAATTGAGGAAGCAATTTTAAAAGCTTTAGAGATTACTCCCCCAGAGCTTTCAGCAGATATTTACCAAACTGGTATTTATTTAACCGGTGGTGGTGCCTTGTTAAGAGGTTTAGATAAGCGTGTAGCTGCTAAAACCAAATTACCTGTTCACGTTGCAGAAGATCCGCTTCGTGCAGTAGTTCGTGGAACTGGCATCGCCCTTAAAAACATTGGCGGATATAAATTCTTAATGCAATAACCCAGATTTGGGATAAGAGATGTGAGATTTGAGACTAATTATCCAAACTCATATCTCATATCTCAGGTCTCATATCCCATGAGCAATGCGTAACCTTTGGATTTTCATCAGCAGATACAACGCATTTTTCTTATTTATCATTTTTTTTATCGTAGGGATCTACCTAACGGTGAAAAACAACTCCTATCAGCGTAGTGTAACCTTAAACTCAAGCAATGAGGTAGTGGGTACCGCATACGAAAGGTTAAATATTTTTAAACGATATTTAAATCTGGGGATGGTTAACGATAGCCTTGCAGCAGAAAACGCTAAGCTTAAAAGCCAGTTACTGGGATTAACTACGGTAGATACAGCCAAAGATGTTAAAGTGGTAGATACGGTTACCAATCAGCAATACACTTATTTGGCAGCCAAAGTGGTTAAAAATTCGATCACTTTGCGCAACAACGTAATGACCATTAATAAAGGCACAGTTGACGGCATTAAAAGTGGTATGGCCGTTATTGCGCCTCAACGTGGAGTGGTTGGCTTTATCCGCGATGTTTCGGCCCATTTGGCAACCATACAATCGCTATTGCACAAAGACACCAAAATAAGTGTGACTTTAAAAAAGAATAACGCTTTGGGCTCGTTGGTTTGGGGCGACGGAAATTTTGATATCAAAAAAGCCTTCGTTAAAGAGGTGCCGAACCACATCAAAATGTATGTGGGCGATACCGTTGTTACCTCGGGTTATGGATCCTTTCCTGCAGGAATTTTAGTTGGCCGGATCAGCAAACCAAATGTGGCTACCAACGATAATTTCTTATCGGGAGAATTAAATTTATTTACAGATTTTAGCACATTGCAATATGTATATGTGGTTAAAGATAAAAAAGCCGAAGAGCAAAAGGCTTTGGAAAGCTTAGTTAAACCGAGTGAATAGTAGAATCATAATTGTAAATGTGATCAGGTGGTTTTTACTCCTTTTTGTGCAGATATTCCTGCTCAAGAATATGGGCTTCTATGATCTTTCTACACCATTCATTTATGTATTGTTTTTACTCCTGCTTCCCTTCGGCATCCCCAATATCCTGCTGTATTTATTGGCTTTTGGAACAGGCTTAACACTCGATGCTTTTTATGATACCATGGGCGTACATGCTACAGCCTGTGTGGTATTGGCTTTTGTAAGAATTTCTTTTATTTCAATAAGTTTAAACCGCGACGCAATTGACGACCCAGAACCATCGTTAAGTTATATGGGTTTCCAATGGTTTTCACTTTATGCTTTTCTTTGCGTTGTTGCTCACCACCTGGTGCTGTTCTTTTTAGAAACATTTAGGCTAACCGAAATTGGTTATACCTTAATGAGATGCGGCTTAAGTTGTATCTTTACACTGCTTATTATTTTATTGGTAGAGTTTATATTCTATAGAAGAACACCACGCTAATGGATCAACTATTTAACCGAAAATATATCGTTCAAGGATTATTTATTGTAATTGCCCTGATTTTATTGGGAAAATTATTTTATATCCAGATTATTAGCGACAAGGCCTTTAGTTCTGCCGAAAGTAACGTTTTACGCAAAATTTATAAATATCCTGCCCGCGGCGCCATTTTAGACCGCAATATGAAGGTTATTGTACAGAATGAACCTGTGTACGATTTAATGGTTACACCAAACGAAGTTAAGCCTTTTGATACTTTGGCATTGGCCAATGCTTTAGAAATTACGACAGAAGATGTACGTAAGAAATTAAAAAAAGCCAGGGCACAATCAAATTATCAGGCTACGTTTTTCGAACGTCAGATTTCAGTTCAAAGTTATGCCCGCCTGCAAGAAATTATGTACCGTTTTCCTGGTTTCAGGACCCAGGATAGAACTGTAAGGCATTATCCTGACAGTATTGCCGGGCAGCTTTTCGGTTACGTAAAAGAAGTAAGTCCTGATGACATTGAAAAATCGGAAGGATATTATAAACCGGGCGATTTTATCGGAAAAAGCGGCCTAGAGCGATCATATGAAGATTTTTTAAGAGGTGAAAAAGGTGTGGTTAATACACTTTACGATGCGAAAAATATCGCTCAAGGTAGTTACGCTGGCGGAAAATACGATATCAATGCCGTTTCTGGTGATCGGCTAATTTCTTCATTAGACATTAGGATTCAAAGACTTGGCGAAGTGCTGATGAAAAATAAAGTTGGTGCCATTGTAGCCATTGAACCATCAACCGGCGAGATATTGGCCTTTGTAAGTAGCCCTGGTTATGATCCGAATCAACTTGTAGGTAAGGATTGGGGTAAAAACTACATGAGCTTGATTGCAAATCCCTATCGCCCACAGATTATCCGTCCTATCGCAGGCCAGTATTCTCCAGGATCGTCATTTAAACCTGTTGATGCCCTGGTTGCATTACAGGATGGCGCGATTGATCCAAACACCACTTTTTTCTGTCCGGGTTATTATATGGCCGGAAATCACAAAGTGAAATGCGAGCACGTAGACGGAACCATTAATATGCAGCGAGGTATTGCACGCTCTTGCAACACCTATTTTTGTCATGTTTTTCAAAACATCATTACCAAAAACGGAATGAAAAACCAGCGTCAAACCTATGCCAATTGGCATGAGCAGATTGCTAAATGGGGTTTTGGCCAGAAACTTGGAATAGATATGCCTTTCGAAAAAAAGGGAATATTTTATAAGGCAGATCATTACGATAAAATCTATGGTAAACGCTGGGGCTATACTACTGTAATCTCTCAGGCCATTGGCCAGGGCGAAATCACCTCTACCCCGCTACAGATGGCCAATGTGATGGCAGCAATTGCCAATCGTGGATATTATTTTAAACCACACCTAATCAAAGGAATTGGGGACAAAAATGTAGTTAAAAAGGAATATGTAGTTAAAAACTATGTTGGTATTGATGAAAAATATTTTCCACCGGTAATTGAAGGGATGAGAGATGCGGTAAACAGCCCATGGGGAACAGCGAAAGAATCCCAGATCCCAAACATTATCATGTGTGGTAAAACCGGAACGGTACAAAATCCTCATGGCAAAAACCACTCAGTATTTATTGGTTTTGCGCCAATGGACAATCCGAAGATTGCAATTGCTGTAATTGTAGAAAACGGCGGTTTTGGCGGATCTTATGCCGCTCCTATTTCAAGTTTTATTGTAGAGAAATATTTAACAGATTCCATTAAGCCAAAATCTAATGGTTATACTGTTAAAGCATTCTCAGAAACCAATCTCTTGCCTGCAATTATAGATAAGACAAAAAAGCTTAAATTAAGTAAAACAGATAGTCTTAACATTAAAAAAATCGATTCGCTTAAAAGGCTTAAAGATAGCCTGAAAACGAAACCAGCAATATTAAAACAATCTGTTGCTACAAAACCCAAGGTGAGCAAACCATTTGAAACCAATAAACCTGTAAATAACAAGAAATAATGCAGCAACAGGGAAACCGCTTTTTTTTTAATGTAGATTGGATTACTGTTTTAATCTATATCGCCTTATGCGCTATTGGTTTCATCAATATTTATGCATCGGTTCCTCCAGAACATTCAGCTGTTTTCAGTTTTACCACCCTGTATGGGAAACAACTCATTTATATCATCACTGGTTTAATTTTAGGTTTATCTATCTTATTGTTTGATGGAAGGCTTTTCAATGTATTCTCACCCTTTATTTATGGTGGTACATTACTGTTGTTAATGGCCGTTTTGGTAATCGGGAACAAAGTGGCCGGTAACCAGGCGTGGATTGCAATAGGCTCATTTAAACTTCAACCTGCCGAATTTGCCAAGTTTGGTACAGCCTTACTTTTGGCAAGATATGTAGGTGCATTTAACCCCAAATTCCGCGATGTTAAATCAATCATGATTGCTGGATTAATCGTGGCCGCACCACTATTGTTAATTATGCTTCAGCCCGATACTGGTTCTGCATTGGTGTTTCTTGCATTTATGTTCCCCTTGTACCGCGAAGGTTTATCAGGTTACTTTCTATTGATATTTTTGGGAATGATTGTGCTCTTTATTGCCGATTTCTTAGTACCAACCTATATCTTGATCATCATTATTACCACAATTGCCGGCCTTTTCATTTATAACAACAGAAGAAAACAAAAAATAATCTTCTCTACTGTTTTGGTAACCGTTTTCGCTATTGGCTATCTGTTCTTAATAAAAATCGCTTACGAAAAAGTTTTAGCACCCCACCAACGTAGCCGTATCGAATTAATGTTAGGGCTTAAAACCGATAATAAAGGAGCGGGCTATAATGTAATTCAATCGCAAATTGCCATAGGCTCGGGGCAGGCAACCGGCCGAGGATTTTTACAGGGTACACAAACAAAATATGGTTATGTGCCTGAGCAAAGCACCGATTTCATCTTCTCTACTATTGGCGAAGAATGGGGATTTATGGGTTGTTCTGTGGTGATAGGTTTGTATATGTTCCTGCTACTCCGATTGGTTAATTTAGCAGAAAGGCAACGTTCTACATTCTCAAGGGTGTACGGCTATAGCGTAGCTTGTATCCTTTTTTTCCACGTTTTTATTAATATCGGGATGACGATTGGCATTATTCCCGTAATTGGAATTCCCCTACCCTTAATTAGTTATGGGGGATCATCGTTATGGAGTTTTACAATCTTACTGTTCATCTTTTTAAAACTCGATTCTAACCGGATGGGATTTATTTAGGCTTTAGTCGGAAGTCGATATTTAGCCTAAAATGCCTTTTTAAGTTACGTCATTTCGAGCGGAGTGCAACGCAGTCGAGAAATCTATATTAACAGTTTTCTCTCCCGAACATTCGGGACTACGCTTCAGTCGAAATGACGACCCCACAATAGATACTGAAAGAAGTTCAGTATGACGACAGCGCAGTGTAACGCCAGCCGCAAGTCGCCTTACGCCATGCGCTTACTTGCTAAACCTTCGGTTCAGTAATTCGTAAAACTGATCAACAGTGGCCTGTTTATTGGCCCAATTATTTTTTGCAGCATAATTATTTTGAAGAAAACCGTCTGCTGCTTCAAAGCTGTTCATTTTATTTACAATATCAATAGCTTCAGAATAAGCCAGGTTATACCCACTAAAAAGATCTTTGATAAAAAGCAACTTTTCGTTTAAACTAATTGCCTGTTTTAAATCAGCAATAGGTGCTTTAACAGGCTCATCGCTTTTACCATTTGTTTTGGCAAGCAGATCGTTTAAACTTGGTGTAGGTTTAGTGACTTCGGGCTGTGGAACTGGTTTTACCGGAACAGCTTCAGGCGTAAACAAAGGGCGCTCCTGTTCAACAGAAGGAGAAATAACAGGGTCATCCAGTTTCACATCCTTAAGTGCTTCAATAGGCTGAGTAATAGGTGCTGAAATAGATTCTTCTACCTTAGCAGCTACAACAGGCTCCTCCTTTGTAATTATTTGAGGCTCTTCTTCTTCATGCGGAATTAAAAAAGGTTCAGGACCAATTTCATCTTCTTCAGTTGGTACAGGTTCTTCCTGAACAGATAAAACATCTTCCTTTTCGTGAATTATCTTTTTACGTGCTAAAATTTCTGCTTCTTCTTTGCTTAGAGGGCGATCGAAAATTTCTTCAACATATTTCGCTTCATAATCGAACTGATCGTTTTCATCGTGTGTACCCAATACAAATTCGAAAGTATGGTCGTCTTGGTCTGGTTTAAAAAAATCTTTATTCAAAAGCGATGCAGCTTTTTCTTCTTCAATCATTTCGTCATCCCGCATTTCCTGTTCGGACTTCACATCTATCCGTTCTTCTTCTTCCTGGGCAGTAGCCACTTCTTCCAGTTCCTGCGGATCAAAACACTCATCGTCCTCTACATAACTTTTTTCGGCTTCGGGCAGTATAATGGTATTTTGTTCGGCCAATAAAGCATGGTTTCCGGGCTCAGTATGTTTATCTTCTGTTATGGCATTTAATTTTTTGACGATATTCACGTGATCAGAAAGAAAATGGGCATTGGCCAGAAAAAGCTCCAACTCCAAATCATTTAATTGCTGAGGATTTTGAGCTAAAAACTGATATTGCTCATTTAATTCTGTTAAAATGCTGCCGATCTTTCTGAAAATATCCTGTTGGTTCATCATAAAATTAAAACGAATTTTTAGTCGATTTATGTTGGTAACTATGTGTTCAAAAATAACACATAATTCTCATATTTGTTCGGTTTAAAATTATAGAACGGACATAGGGGAATAAAAAAAAAGGCATGTTATTTAGCGAACAAAATTTTAGAAGAAGGGGCGAATTTTCGGGAAGTATAGAAGTGGTATGTGGCTCTATGTTTTCTGGTAAAACGGAAGAGCTGATCCGTAGATTAAAAAGAGCTCAGATTGCTAAACTGAATGTCGAAATTTTTAAACCCCGCACTGATACCCGCTACCATGAAACCGCTGTGGTTTCGCACGATTTAAACTCCATAAACTCTACCCCCGTTGATAGCGCTTCGGCCATTTTACTACTTGGCACCAATACACAGGTGGTTGGTATAGATGAAGCTCAGTTTTTTGATGATGAACTGCCTGATGTTTGCAATAAACTTGCCCTTAAAGGTATACGGGTTATTGTTTCGGGCCTGGATATGGATTTTACAGGCAAGCCCTTTGGCCCGATGCCTGCTTTAATGGCCATTGCCGAACATGTTACCAAAGTAAACGCTGTTTGTGTTTGCTGCGGAAACCCAGCCCTGTACAGCTACCGTACAGTTGCTGATGAAGCTACCGTTTTATTAGGAGAAAAGGAAAGTTATGAACCACGTTGCAGAGCTTGTTATAATCTGGGCAAAGGATAACACCATAATTGATTAATCTGTATCTTTAATAGTATTTATTATGGGTATGGATAAACAATTTAAAATCAATGCTTTTAGAGCTGGTTTAGCTCAATTTATAACTTTCGAAGAAAGCGAATGGGAAATCTTAAGTGAGTACCTGAGTTTTTCTACTTTAAAGAAAAAGGATCATTTTGTAGTTGAAGGAAAAGTATGCGATTATATTGGCTTTATTATCCAGGGTGCGGTAAGGCATTATTATGTTAAAGACGGACAGGAAATCACTGGTTATTTTTGTTTTGAAAACGAGCTGGTAAGTGCCTATAAAAGCTTTTTAAAAAGAATTCCCAGTACAAATTTTATTCAGGCCTTAGAGGAAACCGAACTTGTTCTGATTGCTTTCTCCGATCTTCAAAAAATGTTAAACCATCCCCTGCTTGCACTAAAAATGGAAAGATTTGGTCGCCTGGTTGCTGAATATTACATCTGCTGTTATGAAGACCGCGTTACCGCCTTTGTTACCCAAAGCCCCGAAGAGCGTTATACCACGCTCGAAAAAACTGCAAAAGATATTTTTCAGCGTGTTCCACAGCACTTTATTGCCAACTTTTTAGGTATCACCCCTGTTTCACTCTCGCGCATCCGTAAACGCACACTCATTTTAAAGGATTAAATTTAATCCTTATCTTTTGTTAACGTTTTCGTTGTTCCATAGCGCATAACTTTGAGCCAATCAAAAAACGAAGATATGCATACTATACTTGGCGCCGGCGGACCAACGGCAAACGCACTAACCAGAGAATTAAGCAATACTAACCAAACAATTAGATTGGTTAGCCGAAAACCAATTTCTACAAACAAACCGAATACAAGTTGGGTTAAAGCCGATTTATTAAATGAAGCTGAACTTTTCGCTGCAGCCGAAGGTTCGAAAGTAATATACCTGTGCGCTGGTTTGATTTACGATGCCAAAATATGGCAACAACAGTGGCCGATCATTATTCAAAATGTAATTAACTTAACTAAACGTACTGGCGCAAGGCTAATATTTTTTGATAATGTTTACATGTATGGTCTGGTAAATGGCCCAATGACAGAAGATACGCCTTACCATCCACGTAGTTTAAAAGGAGAAGTAAGAGCAAAGGTAGCCGAGCAATTAATGAATGAAAGCAAAGCTGGCAACATAAATGTAACCATTGCCCGTGCAGCAGATTTTTACGGAGCAGATTCGATGAACAGTTTTTTTGATATGATGGTACTGGATAAGTTTGCCAAAAAAAATAAAGCTCAATGGATCGGGAACCCAAATACACTACACAGTTTTACTTACATTGAAGATGCTGGAAAAGCATTATTTCTGTTAGGACAAACTCCCGGTTCTGGCAACCAGATATGGCACTTACCAACTGCAGCTCCTTTAAAAGGGAAAGCTTTTATAGAAATGGCCGCAAAGATTTATGAAACCAAGCCTCAATATTCGATTATTAATAAACTGATGTTACGCTTAGTGGGTTTATTTAAAAAGGTAGTTGCGGGGACTGTAGAAATGTACTACCAATATGACCATGATTATCATTTTGATTCTACCAAATTTGAAAAGGCGTTCAATTTCAAGCCTACACCTTATTATGATGGGATTTTAAAACTATCGAAAACCATGTATAAAAAGCAGAATTGACATGAATCAGGATAAATTATAAAGCTAACTATTTATCTTTAGCGCAAATGTTTCAAGATAATACAACACATAAAAACAGTGTTAAAGCCATATCGATTTTAGGTTGCGGCTGGTTCGGATTGGCCTTAGCCAAAAAACTAATCGGGTTAAATTATAGCGTTAAGGGTTCTACCACAAGTCAGGAGAAGTTAGCAATACTGCAGGCCGAAAATATCCAGCCGTTTTTAGTCAAATTTACGGCGGAAGCGATTCTAGCTGATTCAGCTTTTTTTGAGGCCGATACCTTGTTTATCTGTATTCCCCCAAAGCGCAATTCGACTGAACTTCTTGATTATCCCAAAAAGATAAATTCAATTTTGGCTGCAGCAAAAGATAAATCGAAACATGTGGTATTGATCAGTTCGACGAGTGTTTATGCTGATGAAAACAAAACAGTAAATGAAACCAGCGAGGCACATCCCGATACTGATTCAGGAAGGGTTGTTTTAGCTGCAGAAATGCTATTTAAGGAACTATTTCCCGAAAACTGCACAGTGATCCGCTTTGCGGGTTTAATTGGCCCCGACCGTAACCCAGGGAGATTCTTTGCTGGAAAAAGTAATGTATCGAATGGTTTAGCTCCCGTAAACTTGATTCACCAAACAGATGCTGTAGGGATTGCTGTAAAACTTTTGGAAAAACAGGCATTCGGAAGGACGTACAATGCCTGTTCACCAAACCATCCTGCAAAAATGGAATTTTATAGCGCCGCGGCTAAAACCACAGGACTTGTAGCACCTGATTTTATTGCAGAAAAGAAAAATTGGAAAATCGTAGAGAGTGTTAATGTACCCGAGTTTTTGGGTTATAAGTTTGAGGTTGGAATTTAGATGATTGACTTATTGTGCGTTGCATTTATAAGCCGCATCGTCATTCCCAATCAAGTTGGGAATGATGACGATTTTTTGAAATCTATTTTTGTCACTTTGGTCAGTGTCTTCACGAACCAAAATTAGATTTATCAACACGGTCCTTCGACAGGCTCAGGATGACAATCCGAATGGATTTAGCGAACTTATACTAACTCAGTAATCCTAGTAATTCTTTCTTTGTGAGGTTTTTAAACAAACTTCCATCCGTTTGGATCAGATCCTTAACCAGATCTTTTTTGGTGGCCTGAAGCTTCATAATTTTCTCCTCAATCGTATCCGGGCAGATTAAACGGACAGCCATCACATTTTTATGCTGACCAATCCGGTATGCCCGATCGATAGCCTGGTTTTCAACTGCGGGATTCCACCATGGGTCTACCAGGTAAACATAATCAGCTTCGGTAAGGTTTAATCCAGTACCACCAGCCTTTAAACTGATCAGGAAAACCGGAATATCGGCATTTTGTTGAAAAGAGCTAACTACTTCGGCTCTTTTACGGGTTTGCCCGGTAAGGTATTCGTATTTAATGCCACGGTTTTCCAATTGCTTCTTAATCAGATCGAGCATGGTTACAAATTGAGAAAAAACAAGGATTTTATGTTTTCCGGCCTTGCTCTCAATCTGCTCCATCAGCACATCAATTTTTGAGGAAGCCTGTAAATATGATTTTCCATCAGCCAATAATGCGGCCGAATTGCAGATCTGCCTTAGGGTGGTAATACTTTTCAGCACATGCATCGAACTTTTAGGCAACTCATCTTCCTGTTTACCCAAAATAAAATCCTGAATTTCCTTTTTGTTCGCTTCGTACACTTCGCGCTGCTCCGCTCCCATTTCGCAGTACAGTACAATTTCTGTTTTATCGGGAAGTTCTTTCGCCACCTGTTCCTTGGTCCTGCGGAGAATAAATGGTCTTATTTTTTTCTGAAGTTCTTCTGCCCTTCTACTATCCTTAAACTGATCGATCGGGGTTGAATATAAATCGGCAAACTGCTGTTTGCTGCCAAACAAACCCGGACAAGCGAATGACAGCTGCCCATACAAATCAAAGGTATTGTTCTCAATCGGTGTTCCCGTCATGGTTACTTTATTCCTCGATTGAAGCATCCGAACCGCTTTATAACGTTGCGAATCTGGATTTTTGATCAGTTGTGATTCATCTAAAAAGATATAGTTAAAACGATAATCCTTTAAGAAACGGATATCAGAGAGCAGTGTTCCGTAGGAGGTTAAAATGATTTCGTAATCGTCAAAAGTGTCAGTCGTTTTGGTCCTTTCTCCGGCATAAATGGTTTTTACCTTTATAGATGGCGCAAACTTTTCTATCTCGGCCTTCCAGTTAAATATCAACGAGGCTGGAACCACCACCAGATTTGTATTGTGCTTTACTTTTTCGCGCTGTGATAAAATGAAAGCCAAAACCTGGATGGTTTTACCCAATCCCATATCATCAGCCAGGCAAGAACCGAAATTAAAGTCATCTAAAAAGTTGAGCCAGTTTAAACCGTCTTTCTGGTAATGGCGAAGCGTTGCAGTTAAACCTTTTGGCACCTCTACCTCTTGAATCGAATCCGTTCCTTCAAATTTCTGTTTGCAAAGTTTCAATTCGTTCTTTACATCACCATCTAACAAAGCATCTTCATAAAGCTCATTTATAGAAGCAAATTTAATTTTTGGTGTAAGAATGGCATCTTCAGTTACTTCGCCAGCACTAAAATAAGCAGCAAATTTTTCGATCCATTCATGAGGTAATATGCCTTGGGTTCCATCATCAAGTGTTACAAACTTACTTTTGTTCCTGATCGATTTATGCAGATGCTTCAGCGCAACCTGTTGTTTGCCAAACTTTACTTTTACTTTTGTTTCAAACCAATCTGTCCCACTTAAAACCTCAATATTAATTTTAGCCTGAAATTCACTTAGTTTATTGTTTTTGAGCTGGTTGAAACCTAAAATATGAATGCCTTTGTTCCGCCATACCTCAAAAGCTTCGAGAAACCAGGCTTCTTCCAGGAACCGTTTGCGGTGCAGGTAAAAAGAATCGTTGGTTTCTTGATCGTAGAAATAAGGGTGCTGTTTCAATACGTTTCCGATAAATTGCAGCTCGGCATTTTCGTCGCGGTGTAAGGTAAAAAGGTTTCCCAGTTTATCCTGCGCCTGGATCTGCTTTTTAGACAGCACAGGTATTTCTAAATTCCCATAGCGCATTACCGGCGTAAGGAGAATATAATCTTCAGATTCAGAGAGGTAGATCAATTGTTCATTTTCAAGATCGAACCCTTTTTCTTCTATCTGGCTTTTGGTTGCGGGTTTTAAATAAGAATAATCGACATGGATACTTCCCTCTAAAGGCACCAAAATAACTTTCTGAAACTCAGGATATTTTGTTTTGTGCAGGATTAATCTATTGCTCTGCTTTTTGAAAAACCCGATTACGCGTAGAAAATCCAACCTCCCAATTAAATAAAGTTGATTGTTAAGTTTAACAAAATATTGGTGCACCAATACCAGGTTATCCAGCTCGTAAGATTTCCCCTCGATAATCAGCCGACCTGTAATTTCGTAATAATCATCACGTTGATTTACAGAAAGACGCAGGTCTACTTCCAATAAATGAACTTCAACTGCTGTAATGGTCGATGCTTGAATAGCGACTGACTGCTTGCTATCCTGCAGGTAAAAAGGGATCTGCTTAGGATTTTTAACGATCGCTTTTAAGGCTTCAATCTCCGCCTCGCTTTGATCGCTATTGTAATTCTGTTGAAAAGTGGTAATACCGCTATAAAACTTTACCTGGTCGTTGTCATCTGTTTTAAACAGTAAATCAGCTGGATTGATTCCTTTTATCGGGTTTTTAACCTTGCCGCTTTTAGTGGTTTCAGCCTCGAATAATTCTACCGTTAAATTGTTGTAATAGCGGTGTTGCCCAAAAACCAGGATCATTTTACCCTGATCGTTTTTAGCTTGTACTTTTACTTTGGTTTTATTCGCCGGCAGTAAAAGTTCCTGTAAATTTTGCTGGGCTTCTTTATTGAATGGCTGGAGGGCATCCATTTTTGGGCGGATATCTACCTGGCCGTTTTCGTAGCGGAGGTTGAAAAGAAGATCGAGGTTTTCTTCTTTTTCTAAACCATAGTCAATTGCTATTTTTAAAAGCTTTTGCTTACGAAGGTTAGCATCGAAGAAAATAAGCAGATCCTGGCGCTGAAGAATATTGTACAAAACCCTTGCCTGATGCTCACACAACTTATGCTTCGGCGTGGCACAACGACAAGAAAGTTTTACGGAGTTTGAGTGCTGCTGCACCTGAACAATCGGGAAGGGCAATCCAGAGGCCTCATCGCTAAATGCTGCAAAATCGATTTCAATCTGCTCGGGGAAAAGTTGGTAAAAGCCCTTAACATCAGTATGGATCAATCCGTTTAAATGTTTGAGGATAACAATCTGGCTCAGATTTTTCAGGTTAAAATCCTTCAAAATATAATCGTAAGGATTTTGTTCTGATACTAGATGTGCGGTTACCTGTTCACTCATTTAAACTAAATAAGATAATATTGCTTTTTACAAACTCACGTTTAGGTTCAAATGTCCCCCAAGTCCAACTTTAATAATCCTCATTAAAGTCGAAAGTCTAATATCACTTGCATTATTTTCAATTCTTGAAATGTAGGTTTTTGTTGTACCACATTTTTCTGCAAGCTGCTCTTGCGTCAATCCCTTTTCTTTCCGAAGTTCTTGAAGCATTGCTCCTAGCTTAAAACTCTCAAACTCTTGTTCGTAGATTTCTCTTTCTTCAGTCCCACGTTTGCCGTATTCGCTGTCCAAATGGTCAGCAAATGATGTCAATTTATTTTTTGTCTTTTCCATCGAAATATTTCTTTTTAAGTTTCTCAGCCAGTTCAATTTCATTTTTAGGTGTTTTTTGAGTTTTCTTTTGAAAACCATTTACCAGGATGATCAGTTTTCCCTTATCGAAAAAACTAAATACCCGAAAAATATCTGAACCAACTTCGACCCTAATTTCAAAAAGTCCTGTTGAACCTGTGATGTGCTTAAAATATTTTTCAGGAACTTTTTCAAGTGTAGCGATTAATTGTAAAGTCCAATTGAATTTTTTCTTTACGTTAGGCTTAAGCTGCCCATAAAAATCCAAATAATACTCTTCAAAGTAAAAAATGTCCCTGATAAATTCCTCGTTCATTAACCAGATTTAAGCCAACACAAAGTTAGCTAATTAGATAACAAATTCAAAATATTTAACTACCTAAATCTACTGCGCAACAAGTTGACAATACCCTAACTTAAAGCGACTTACGCAGGTTCAAATAAAAAGACACTGCTACCTTCTCGGTTTTTCCGTTGAGAATAAATTCAGCAGCTTGAGCGCCCAATTCGCTAAAATCAGTTGAAATGGTGGTAATCCCATCCAAAATAATTCTTTTTAAAGGCGTTTCATTATAAGAAATTACACCAACATCTTTCCCGATTTTAAGCTTTTGGGCAATTAAACGTTCAATGAGTGTTACCAGGTCATCTTCCATCAGGTTAATGTACACCTCACCAGGATTAATTTCTTCATCTTTAATGTTATGAATTACTTTATGATCAAAAGCATACTGCTGGCAGAACCTGTAAAAACCAGTAAGTATTTCGTGGGGGAAATAACTGTTCTTTGGAAAGATAATTTTCAAGGTGCGATAATGCGAAAGCCGATCCAAAGCCTGCTCTAAAGCCGCGTAGATATCCTGCGCAAAGTTTTCATAGGCCGCAGCATAATCGCCTGTTACTCCAGGCAGCAATTTATCAAGAATCACTAATTTTTCTTTGGGAATGGTATTGATAATTTCGTGCGCATTTTCGCCACCTTCTAAAAAATGTGGAATAATTACAAAATGCGAATAATCATCCCGTTTGGTGACGATCATTTTTTTAAACAGTGCGAAATCATTGTTGTAGATATAAAAATCAATCGCTGCACGCTCCCCAAGTGTTTTGGTAAAGGAATCGTAAATGATCTTTTTGTGTGTACTGAGTTTATTAAAAAGCAGACAGACCTTTAGTTTACGCGAGAAATCGGTATTGATAATGAAATAGCCTTTTCCTGGCACAGAATCAACCACCCCGAGTTTGCGGAGGTTACGGTAACCTTTTTCTGCAGTATCTCTCGACATTTCCAAACTGAAACTCAGTTCATTAATAGATGGCAATAAACTATTTTTCAGAAGTTTACCACTTTCAATTGCGGCCAAAATAGCATTGGTTAACTGCTTGTATTTTGGCGTAGACGAATACTCGTCGACGTTAATGTAAGGAATTAAATCTTCTGGTTTCAAAATGGTTATATTGATATAGGAAATTCTAATATAAGGAAATTCCTAAAAATCTAGTGTACGTTGTATGGCAGAATAGTATTTTAACTGGATCATATCTGTTGGTGCAGGATTTTCATTCCAGGCATCATTTATAGCCAAAGCCGTGCCTATGGCGGTAGCCTGCGAAACTGAAGAGGCATAAACCTCAATATCCGGAATGGAAGTAGCCAGCAGATGCATATAAATTGCATTTTTACCGAAGCCACCATCTACAAAAATTCTCTTCACACCTGCATTTAAAATCAGCTTTAATGAGTAGATCTGCTGTTTGATCAGATCAAAAATTAGTTGGTGATAAGCTTCTTCTGCTGTTTGAAAGAGGTTCAGATCACGCTCTGGAAAAGCAGAACTTGCGGAAAAATCCTTTTGCTCCTGTTGGTTTTCAGGAATTTTATTGGCCAGTTTCAAAATCATTGAAGGGTTAAACTTCAAATGTTTAAACAGATAGGCCGCACGATCGAAATGTTCTGCTATTCGCTTAAGTTGTACCTCGTGCTCATAACCTGCAAAAATACGCGAAGCTTTTACAGCCTTTCCTTTAAAGTGCATGTAACACAGGCAATCCTGTTTAAGTTCTTCGGCAGTTAAAGGCTCCTGGTTAAAAGGGTTTAAACTGATGCACCAGGTTCCTGTTGAAATGAGTACAAATGGTGTATTAAAATTGGCCAGATAAGGAATTAGCGCTGCAGAACTATCGTGCAAACCTACACCAACCTTTACGCTGCTCCCTTCGAAATCAGTTTTAAGGCTGGAATCTGCAGGGGTAAATACGCCAAATTTCTCATCGATTTTTTCGGTAGTAACCCAGTTATGGTATTCACTTTTATTGAAATCCCAAAGCTGGGTATGGCAGCCGATACTGGTAATATCGGCTACAGCCTTACCCGTAATTAAATAACTCAAATATTGGGGCAGGTGTAAAGCCCACTTCACCTTTTTAAATATTTCGGGTTTTTCGTTTTTCAGGCGATACAATTGCATTCCTGAATTTAAGCTGCCTAAAATAGGCGAGGCCGTTTCTAACGAAATTTTCTCCTCACCTCCGTATTTTGAGTAAAAGGCTTTTTTAAGCTCCTCCGGGTATTCTTTTAAATAGTTATAAAGCGGTGTTAGGGGATCACCATTTTCATCGAGATAAACAAAACTGGCACCATAGGTAGAAAAGTTTATGGCCTTAACATCGAACTCTTTTAACTGCAAAACCTGATGCAGAGAATCGTAAACTGATAAACGCAGGCTTTCGAGATTTTCGCATGGTTCGCCATCTTCATCAACTGTTTCTACAAACCGTGCAGACCGTTCGTAAACAATATTGTAGTTCTCGTCGATCAGAAACAGTTTTTTATTTGTTTTCCCAACATCAAATATGGCAATAACAGGTTTAGGCATTTTCTATTTCTATTTACAAACCTGTGGCAACAGTATTTCCGCGGTGATCAACTAACTTATTTCTGACTTCTAAATCGCGGTATAAAGCGATTGGCGATAAAGCAGCTCCAGCTCTTAATCTGGCTTCAGCTACTAAAGCCCTTAAATCGCTCCGGAAAGTATGCTGCAAAATTTCCTGTGCTTTTGCCACATCGTTGTTGTTCTGCGCTTCGTTTAATGCTTTTCGATCAACCAATAAGGCTTGTGCGTAAGCAATCATAATGGCTTCAACAGATTGTAATAAATCTTCTAATGGGTCTTTCACATTGTGAGAAGCATCGATCATCCATCCTAAATCTTTTGCGTGGTTCATCCCCTTTGCGTCCATACCTTCTACCAGTTCGTTAAAAATTAAGAACAATTGGTAGGGTTTAATGCTTCCGGCAGTTAAATCATCATCGCCATACTTAGAATCGTTGAAATGGAAACCACCCAATTTTCCTTCCATTAACAATAGCGCAACAATCTGCTCGATGTTTGCATTAGGCAAATGGTGGCCCAAATCGACTAAAGTATAAGCTTTTTTACCCAATTTACTTGCATATAACAGTGATTGTCCCCAATCGCCAACCGTTGTTGAATAAAAGTTAGGTTCGAAGGCTTTGTACTCTACAAACATCTTCCAATCTTCTGGCAGAGCTGAATAGATCTCCTGAAGACTTTCTAGAGTATTTTCAAAGGCTTTACGGAAATTAAGCTGACCGGGGAAGCAAGAACCATCGGCAAGCCAAACGGTTAATGCATCAGATCCTAGCGCGATACCATGTTTAATTACCTCGATATTATGGTCAATTGCCTGTTTACGGATGTCTTTATTTACATTCTGTAACGAACCAAATTTATAACTGTGTGCAGAACCTTTCTGATCTTGAAAGGTATTCGAGTTCATGGCATCGAACTTTAAACCATAGCCAGATGCCAAAGTTTTTAACGCTTCTGCATTTTGAGGGATATCCCAGGGAATGTGAAGCGAAATTGCACCACTTGCACCATTAAGGGTATGTAGCAAACCAACATCTTCAATTTTTTCTACAATGGTACGTGGTTCACCACCTGTAATGGCAAAACGGCCAAAACGTGTTCCACCTGTACCTAAAGCCCAGCTTGGAATGGCAATTTGAAAATCAACCAGTTTCTGAATTACGCTTTCTACATCAACGTGCGCCCAATCTTCTTTTAAAAAAGAGAGTTTGCGCTGATGTGAGGTTAAAAGGGAGTCGTTATGTTTTTCTATTTGGTTCTGCTCGATATTCATTAGAATATTTGGTTTATTAGGTTAATTGTTACAGCGATACAATCGCCATTCTTTCTCATCCCCGTTAAAACGAGGATGATGATATTATTTACTAAATTTAAAAGTCATTTCGGTCTGAGCCAGGCACAGACCGATTAACAACTTACTAAAACTGAATTTAAAATCTATCGCCGTGGTCTGTGTCTCCACAGACCACTGATCAAATTATTCGTTTCGTTCTGTGAGGACACAGACCGAGGAATTTAACCGAGGATTAAGCTACCTTACAAATGCCATGGCTACTCCGCCATCAACATTTAAAACATTTCCGGTTGATTTGTGCAACAAGCCACCTACAAAGGCGAAACAAGCATTGGCAATATCATCTGGTAATATAATCTGATTTAGCAAAGTACGTTTTGCGTAATAAGCCGGCAACTCTGCAACGGTAATGCCGTAAGCTTTTGCACGGCCTTCGGCCCAACCGCCAGCCCAGATATTGCTATCGCTGATTACAGCATCAGGGTTAACCACGTTTACACGGATATTATCGGCGCCCAATTCAGCAGCATTTAACCTGCTCAAATGTAACTGGGCAGCTTTTGCACTGCCATAACCCGCATTATTTGGTCCGCTCACCAGGGCGTTCTTACTTACAATATTAATCATATCGCCGCCAATATTCTGCTTTTGCATCGTATTTGTTGCAGCCTGAGTAATAAAAAACTGACCTTTTACCAAAACATCATATAATAAATCCCAATCCTTCTCGGTATGATCGGCAATGGTTTTAGAAATCGATAACCCTGCATTGTTTACAATAATATCTACTCCGCCAAAAGCCAAAGCTGCCGAATCGAAAGCTTGTTTAATATCTGCTTCGCTGGTTACATTTAGAATTGCCGTACTGTAAGAATCTTTACCATACAGGCTCGCAAATTCTTTACCTGCTTCTTCCAAGCGCTCGGCATTCATATCGTTTAAAATCACTACGCCGCCTTCTGCAACAAACTTTTTAGCAATCGCCTTACCAATTCCGCCAGCACTGCCCGTAATCAAGGCAATTTTGCCAGTTAAAGGTTTCGGCTTAGGCATACGTTGTAATTTCGCTTCTTCCAACAACCAATATTCAATATTAAAAGCTTCCTGGTGCGGCAATGAAGTATATTCTGAAACGGCCTCGGCGCCTTTCATTACATTAATGGCGTTGATATAGAATTCTGCAGCAACCCTAGCTGTTTGTTTATCTTTAGAGAAGGTAAACATTCCGATACCAGGATATAAAATAACAACCGGATTCGTATCGCGAATGGCAGGACTGTTTGGATGTTTACAGGCATCGTAATAAGCCGTATACATTGCCCTATATGCTTCGAAAGCAGGCTCTAATGTTTCTTTTAGTGCTTTAACATCCGATAAATCGGCATCGCTTGCTAAAGTTAAAACCAGCGGACTGATTTTAGTTCTTAAAAAGTGATCTGGACAACTGGTTCCCATTGGAGCCAAACGATCCAAATCATTAGAATTGATGAATTCTAAAACACGACTGTCATCGGTAAAATGACCGATCATGTGCTGTTTAGAAGAACACAAGCCACGCAAAACAGGTGCTAAAGCAGCTGCTTGTTGTTTACGCTGATCTGCTGCTGCACTTTCAATCTTTTGTCCTCCAAAAACAGGACCCTTTTTACCATAATTTTGGTTAAGGTAATCAGAACAGATTTCAATAACTTCTAAGGTATTGAGGTAACTTTCGTAAGCCGTATCGCCCCAGGTAAATAAACCGTGCGAACCTAGCATAATACCCCGGATACCTGGATTTTCATCTAAACATTGCTTTAACTGCAAACCCAGTTCGAAACCCGGTTTTTTCCATTCCACCCAGCCAATTGTGCCGCCAAATAATTCTTCAGTAATTTTTTTACCGTCTTTAGCCGCAGCGATTGCAATGGCCGCATCTGGGTGCAAGTGATCGATATGCGCAAACGGTAAAAAACCATGCAGAGGGGTATCGATTGATGGTGCTTTAGAGCTTAAATCGAAAATGCAGTGGTTAAACAGTTCAACCATTTCATCTTCATGCTCCACGCCACGGTAAATATTTTTCAGGCTGCGTAAACGGTCAACATATAATGCAGCAAGTCCACTTTTCTTTAACGTTCCTAAATCGCCACCTGAACCTTTTACCCACATTACCTCGGTTTCTAAACCGGTAAGCGGATCTTTTTCCAATACTTTACACGAGGTATTTCCACCTCCATAATTGGTTAAGCGTAAATCTGCACCCAATAAATTAGAGCGATAAATCAAAAGGGCAACTTCATCACCAGCCAGTTTTGCGGCTTCCTCTTCATCCCACAGATAGCTTACGTGCTTATAATTTTTCGTATCGATTGACATTCTTATATTCTATTTTAAATTTTTATTTATTAACCTTTAATTGAATTACCATAACCCACAATGAGTACCGAAATGATGATGATTAAAATACCCGCCAAAACAGTAATCAAAGTTTTTCTTGATACACCTTTCCACTCTTTTAATACCAGCCCCCATACATTGGCGATTAAAATAATAAAGGCCATGTGCAGAATCCACGAACTGGCACCGTTGCCCATTTTGCTTTCGCCCATGCCGTAGAAAAAGAATTGTAAGAACCAGGTGGTACCTGCCAATGCCGAAAAAATATAGTTTTTTAACAGTGGCGTTTTTGCATTGGTATAATCGCCAAATGTTTTATTCCTTGCATTTAATATCATACACCAGATAAAATTGGTGGTTAAGCCTCCCCAAAGTACAATTACATAAGTAACGTTGTTCTGGAATAAGAAATTACCTGTTTCAGCAGGATTTGCTGCTTTCCAGATCGCATTGGCAGCATCGGCCATTGGTTTTCCCGCTTCGATACCAAAATTGAAACAGGCACTTAAAACCCCTGAAACAATCCCCACGAATAAACCGAGTCCAAACTTATATTCTGTTTTTACCTCCATGCCATGCGGATCGGTAATGCCAGATTTCATTTCCTTTTCTTTCATCATACCTGCTTTACCGCAGATTACAATGCCAATAACACAAACTAAAAGCCCCAGCAATACCATGCGGCCCCAATCGGTGTGTAAAAACATGGTAAAAGTATCTTTACCTGCCTGCGGGAAAAAATCGAAGTAAATGGATGGCAGGATTGAACCCAAAACCATGCAAAGTCCTAAAATGATACTACTTCCTAATGATACTCCCAGATAACGAACGCCTAAGCCATAGGTTAAACCTCCAATACCCCAAAGCACTCCAAAAAAGTAGGTTAACCACAAAATACTGCCATTGGTGCTGGTGATAATTGCCGTAAAATTAGGGATGGTTAAAAAAGCAGCAAGTGGCGGAACGATTAACCAGGAGAAGATTCCCCCAACGATCCAGTAACTTTCCCAGGCCCAGCCTTTAACTTTTTTGTACGGAATATAAAATCTTCCGGAGGCGAAACCACCGAAGAAATGAAAAATTACACCTAAAACTGCTTGCATGCGCTATTAATATATTTGGTTGCTCTAAAATAGAATATACGGTAATTCTAACTGTTATGCACTGTTATGGATGAGGAATAATCTAGTAGATTTAGTTAACAATGGCTTGTTTACAATAGCCGATTTCACTATTGGCGGAAGAAAGATTTGAGCTGCCTGTACCAGCCCAGGTTAAATAAACCCGATTGCAGGGAAGAGCTTCCGATCCTTCATCGGAACTCGAACCAAAAAGCGGGACTGTAATTGCCATGCACACAGAACCGATCATTTCCCATTAATATTAATAATAAAAGTTTTTCTTTTTAGGAAATGAAAGGGCAGCATTTCATGGATACTGTAGCCCCGCCATTCGCTATACCTCCGATAGAAAAAATCGGAGGCTACCGCTGCTGTCGGGTTTAGGCACAGCGGTTTGTTTTTCCAAGCACTGGCCCAGGTTAAACAAACCCGATTGCCGGGAAGAGCTTCCGATCCTTCATCGGAACTCGAACCAAAAAGCGGGACTGTAATTGCCATGCACACAGAACCGATCATTTCCCATTAATAATAAAAAGTTGTTCTTTTTAGGAAATGAAAGGGCAGCATTTCATGGATGCTGTAGCCCCGCCATTCGCTATAGCTCCGATAGAAAAAATCGGAGGCTACCGCTGCTGTCGGGTTTGGGCACAGCGGTTTGTTTTCCAAGCACCGGCCCAGGTTAAATAAACCCGATTGCCGGGAAGAGCTTCCGATCCTTCATCGGAACTCGAACCAAAAAGCGGGACTGAAGCCTTCCAAGAACCACAGGCCATTTGTTTCCTCATTAAAAAACTATCGATTTCATTTAGAGCGCAGAGTCAGTACAAAACACTAGGTTTCTTCCCGTTTTACGCTTATACGCTTTGCTTCCCCGTACCTCGTTGCTGCAGGGTAACGCTTCAACCGGGGCTATTGGGCCTAATCAGCATTTCATTTCCGGGGTTGCCAAGTGCAGAAAACATTGTTCCTAAACTCGATTGCAGTGGTTCCGATTCTTCATCGGAAAGAACGGAACGGGACTGAAATTACCAAAAGCACAGAACCAATCATTTTCTATTAACCCGAATTAGATTTTTTTATGTGAGCCAATTGGAAAGACGAAAAAAGGGTGTAATTTCTGGTGCAAAATGTTACCACCTGGCACGATTTATAGCATTGGAAGCGCAGAAATTCTATCCACAATATCTTCAATCACGTCAACCGATCTGAGGATTTTATAATGCCCCACATCTACAAAAAATTTTGAACTGATGGCAGGATATTTATCAAGAAATTCTTTAAGGAATGGATATGGCGAAATATGATCAGCCGGATCGAATGCCAGGAAATGATTTAAATCCGGACTTAGTTGATACAGTTCGGTCAGGTTAAAGTGGCTTACAGCAACGGGAAATTCTTTGGCAAAGTTGCTGAAAAAGATATCCTGATCTTTATTTCCAATGTTTACCGAATCTAAACTCTGCTCAAAATTTTCTTTCAGTCTGATTAATGGTGCGATGCTAATGAGCAGATTTGGAGTTAAACCGAGTTCCTGCAAAGCAATTACATTAGCCATACCGCCAAGCGAATGTCCGATGAGCACATCAGGCTGTGCATAATTTAAGGCAATCGATTTTACCGACTCGGCATATAACATCAAGTTGGAAAATTCAGAGATTGAGCTTCCGTTGCCGGGTGCATCAAAAGCAATAATTTCAAGGTCATCTATCTTCTGGAGTTCAACAATCAGTTCATAAAAATCTAAGGCTTTTGAGGCCCAGCCATGTGTAAGTAACACTTTACGTTTTCCATTTCCCCAGCTAAAGCAGTTAATGGTTATATCGGCATGGGTAAAATAAGTATCAAAAACCTTGAGGCTAAATTGCTTTGATACAGCGACCAGCTGTTCCTGATGCAGGCGTAATGGCATTTTGGGTGAGTAAAAAATAAACTCACGCATTAAAGCTGCATCAGGCGCTGCCTGTGTTAATTTTAGCTCGTTTACAATTTGTTTTAGCCTTTTCAATCCGAGCTTATTTACAAGTTTAAACTAAATGAGATTTTAAATCAGCTGGCGAATAGTTGATCGATTTTAAAGTCTTGTCGTCCGATTTCCTGAATACCAAAAACAGTCCGTCTATTTCTTTGTAATAAGATTCGGTCTGGTCTTTATCTAAATAAAACTGGATAGTTTGTTCTGCTTCTTCTACGGTTTTGCAGGCTTTGCTCATATTAGAGCGGTGAACTTCATCAAATAAAGTCTTAAACTTTCCACCTAAACCAAACTCATGGATAGCACCGGCCAAAACATACTGCAGATCGCAAAGGGCATCGGCAACTTCCACCAGATCATCATTTTCTACTGCTTCCTGTAGTTCTTTCAACTCCTCGGCTAAAAGCGAAATACGCAAATTGGCTCTCTGTTTTGAAGGAATAACCGGACTTTCTAAAATTGGATGTTTAAAGGTAGTATGAAATTCTGCAACCTGGTTTAGCGAATTCGTTTCTTGCATGGTGATGTTTGATTTAATCTTTATACAGCAAACTTAAAAAAATCGGAAGAAATAATGGGGAGAATTTATGAACACTGTAAGGTTAATCGGTTAACTGTTTAAATAGGTTAATTGATTGTTGATTCGCTTTATTGCTGAATTGTTAAAAACTAGCCGATTTGGTCAACCGAAGGTGAACACCAACATTTTAACAATCAAACCTTTAACAATTACCAACTCTACACAATTAACCAGTTAACCGATTTATACGATTAACCACCTTTCTTCCCTTCCCTCACCACTTTAAAAAACTCTTCTTTATAGGTTTCGCCAATTGGAATGGCCTGATCGTTAATATAAACGGTATTCCCATCAATCATCTTAATTTTTTCGATCGAGATAATGTACGATTTATGGATGCGGTAAAATGGTGGCTGGGGCAGTTCGGTTTCCAGCTCACGCAGTGCCTGGTAAGTCACAATCCTTTGGGTGGCGGTATAAACAGAAACATAGTTTTTCAATCCTTCTATATAGAGAATATCTTCGTAATCAACCTTAATAAACTTGTTCTTGGTGTCGCCTTTAATAAACATAAAATCGTTCCCCTGTGCAACCTGCTGAATAACTACTTCTTGTTGTACAGGTGCCACAGGCATTAAAATCTGTTGTGCTTTAGTGGCTGCTTTATAAAAACGCTCGTATGAGATCGGTTTAAGCAAATAATCTACCACATCAAGATCAAAGCCTTCTAAAGCATATTCTGGATAGGCTGTGGTTAGGATTACTTTGCATTTACCGCCACAGATTTTCAAAAACTGGATCCCAGTTAACTCTGGCATCTGTATGTCTAAAAAAACAAGATCTACCTTACCTTCCTGAACCAGATTAAGTGCTTCAAAAGCATTTGTAGTGGTTCCAACCAGTTCTAAAAAAGGGGTTTTATTGATAAAGGCAGCAATAATATCTGAGGCGTAAGATTCATCATCAACAGCAAGGCAACGTATCATGGTTAGGGTTTAGCGGTTAGGGGTTGGCGATTAGCGTGAATTAACATTAGAATAGTTTTCAATGATACAAATTATCCTTTACAGATTTAAGATCAAAGTACTTTTATAGGTATTGCCATTATTCGAAATCAGTAACTCATGTTTTTCGGGATAAATCAAATCCAACCTACGGTGGATATTTACCATGCCTACACCACTGGAGTGATCTTTCTGTGCATGACTGATCTTATTGCTCACCTCGAAACTTAAGCGTTTGTTCTGCACCTTAAGTTTAATACGCACAGGCTGTGTTTCATCGTTTACTACGCCATGTTTAAAAGCATTTTCTACAAATGGGATCAATATCAGCGAAGCTATTTTTTGATCGCTAATGCCTTCGGTCATAAAATTTACATAAAATTTTGGTTCAAAGCGCATTTTAAATAGTGCTACATAACTTTCTAAATATTCTACCTCCTTATTTAAACTCACTTTGCCATCAGGACTATCGTTTAGGGTATAGCGCATTAGATCTGATAAACGCAAAACAGCATTGGCCAGTTGATCGGAAACGGGAATAGCCAGTGAGTAAACATAATTTAAAGTATTGTACAGAAAGTGCGGATTAATCTGCGATTTCAAAAATGAAAGCTCGGCCTTAACCACTTCTTCTTTAAGTTTTCTGTTGACCTGCTCTGACTTGAAGCTCTGCTCGATACCATAAACAGCAGCTGGCAATACAATATAGGCAAGGCTCCAGTAAATATTATCAGAAATGTAATGCCATGCGGTTGTACCTTCTGCATAATTATGAAAACCAAACAATTTTAAATACAATACTTCTTCTATCAGATACCTTAGACTTATAAATATGGCAATAGTAAATATAATGCCACTGATTAGCTGAAGCGTTTTATTCTTCTTTAAGAATTTCGGATAAACCCATAGGTAACAGATGTAGAACTCTATCAATTGGATAAAATTCATCGATATACTGAAAGCCGATTGCCTTAAAGTAACTCCTTCTATAATTGCCCCTCCATAAAAATAGCCCAAAACTAGTAGCCAGCAAAGTATATGGATGGAAATGGTTTTTGTTGTTTTCATGGACTAAAACTATACAAAGCTTTTTTAACCGCCTATTTTCTTATTCCAAACATGCAAATAATTATCCCAACCTGTACAATTTAAGGATCAACACCTTTTATTACTCAAAAAAGCATTGGGATAATATTTTAAAGGGTTCAGATCATAAAATTTTCAGACTAATGCAACCTCTTCATCTTTGAATCGTCAATATAAAATAAACACTATGATGAACCTCTTAATTAAATCTGCTCTTTTTGTGCTGCTTATTTTTAGCCTTCAAACTGCTTTTGCTCAAAACATTAAGGTATCGGGAACTGTTACCGATAAAAGTAATAAAGCACTCGATTATGCTTCAGTAGCATTAATCCACTTACCCGATTCGGCTTCAATTGCCTTGCAAGTCACCAACCAACAAGGTTTATACGAATTCAGCCATGTTAAATCTGGCAGGTATTTGATTAAAGCCTTAATGATGGGCTACGGAAAAAACCAATCTGCACCATTTGAAGTAAAAAATATAACCCTTAAAGTTCCATCAATTATACTGACAGACCATGCTCAAAACCTGAAAGATGTAAACGTTATATCGAAAATGCCTGTAATTGATCAAAAAGCAGACCGGGTGATTGTAAATGTAGAACAGATGAATACCGCAGGTGATAATGCACTGGAAGTAATCAGCAGGTCGCCAGGGGTAAAACTGGATAAGGACGATAACATTGTACTGAAAGGCAAAAAAGGAATCAACGTGATGATTGATGGCAAGATGAGCTATATGACGGGGATGGAATTAACCACTTACCTAAAATCGCTACCCGGATCGGTATTAAGCAAAATCGAACTGATTTCCAACCCTCCCTCCTCTTTCGATGCTGCTGGCACAGCAGGAATCATCAACATTAAACTCAAAAGAAATAAAATGCAGGGTTTTAATGGAAATATGAATTTGGGTGGTGGCTATGGCCGTTATGAAAAAGTTTATGCTGGCACCAACCTGAATTACAATATCGGTAAGGTGAGTACCTATGTACGCTTAAACGCAGGACACTATAACTCATACAACAGGTTAACTTTAAACAGAACCATTGGCGACGAACAATATAACCAGCTTAATTTCTGGCACCCGGTAACCAACAGCTTAAATTACTCTACCGGCGCCGATTATTTTATTAACGCGAAACATACTTTAGGCTTAATGGTAAAAGGCTTTACTGCGCCTGAAGAAACCAAGGTAAACAGCAATTCGGTAAATTATAATGCGGCCGGTATAAAAATGGGTGGAACATCGATGTTTAATCCGCAAAGTAATACCGAAAAAAACCACGCACTTAACTTAAACTACCGTTTCAAAACAGATACCTTAGGCGGTGAACTGGGTTTTGATGCCGATTATGTTCGATACGACAACAGCAAGAACGAAACCTTTACCAATAATTACCTCGATGCCAGTGACCAGTTGATCGGTAACCCGATTAACCTGCGTAATAAGGGCATGGGCAACGTCTCTATTTATTCAATCAAGGCCGATTATAGCTTAAATTTTTCAAAAACCTTAAAAATGGAAACTGGCTGGAAAAGCAGCTGGGTAAAATCGCAGAGCGATGTACGTTTCGATTCGCTAAAAACTGCTGGCTGGATTAACGATCCGCGCCGAACCAACGCCTTTTTATACAATGAAAACATTAATGCAGGTTATCTCTCCTTAGATCAGAGCTTCAAAAACTTACAGATCAAAGCAGGTTTACGAGCAGAACAGACCAGAGGTGATGGCAGTTCATCGGGAACCAATACGCTGATCGACAGAAAATACTGGAAACTTTTCCCAACAGTATTTATCTCCTTAAAACTGGATTCGAACAACCTCGTAACAGCTGCCTACCGCAAAAGCATCAACAGGCCATCATACAGCAGTTTAAATCCCTTTACCTTTTATACCGACCCCTATACTGCCATACAGGGAAACCCATTGTTACAACCTTCTTATGCCAATAGTTTTGAATTTAATTATTCGATTAAAAACTTCAGGGTATTAACGTTGAGTTATTCGGTTAGTGATGGATCGATATGGGAAGTGGTTTATCAGAACAATAATACAAAAGAAAGTATCTCCAGGCCAGAAAACCTGAACCGTACAACAAATTTTTATATGGCCACCGGTAGTCCCATTGATGTAACCAAATGGTGGAACAACAGTACCGAAGTTTCTGTTGGTTATAACCGCACCGCATCTGCAGTACAGGGAAATGGCTATAATGCTTTCTCCTGGAACTGGTCGGTCATGTCGGATAATACCATCACCTTGCCTAAAAACTATAGTTTAACGATGTATGGTTATTACGATTCTCCTTCTATTTCCGGTTTATTCCGCAGATTAGGAAGTTATCAGCTCAATGTTGGCGCTAAAAAATCATTCTGGAACAAAAATGCAACACTTGCCTTAAAAGTAAACGATATCTTTAACACCAATAAATTCAGAGCCAATCTGGAGTACAATAACATTAAAACTTATTGGCAGAACGAATGGGAAAGCCGCAGGATAAACTTAAGTTTCACCTATAAATTCGGGAATATGAAAATCAAAACAGCCCGCAGCAGACAAACCGGAACAGGCGATGAGGAAAACAGAGTTGGCAAAAATTAAGGTTTGATCAAGATTAGTTATTTAAGTCGGTTAGCTGTTTAATTGAGCTGAGATTTCTCAATTTCAACAGTTAACCGATTAATCAGTTTCAACGATTAACGAAGTTATAAAACCAGTAACATCCAAACATTACAGGCAAAATGGCCTGAATTACCCAATGGGGCTGCGAGTTTTTTAAATCCTGCCTTTTCGTACATCTCAATTGCCCGGGTAAGCGATGGAAACGATTCGAGATAAATCTCATTATAGCCAAAGTGCTGCGCCGATTCTATACTTTTCTCCATAAGCATTTTGCCAATGCCTTTCCCACGCGAAGATGCCGAGGTGTACAATTTAACCAGTTCAACACAACCATCTGGCAAACCTTCGGTCGGGTAAATACCACAGCCGCCAACAATAAGCCCATCCTCTTCGGCCAGCCAGTAAGCTGATTGAGGGTGTTCGAAAAGTGTAGATAAATCATCAGTTGTGGGATCCGTATAAACAGTACCCGGCTTGTCTATTTTAAATTCCCTTAAAATAGTCCTGATTATTTCAGCTGTTGCAGTATTGTCCTGTGCCGTTATCTTGCGGATGGTAATTGCCATGTCTTTTGTTTTTTGTAAAGTTAGTAACTTGGATCAATTGTTAAATCGGCAAACCGATTAATTGAGTTAATTATTGAGATTAACGTATATTTAAATAGGCAACCTGACTTTTAAGCAGCTCCCCTTCTGAAATAGATTTATTATTTTGGCGTTATGTTTGCAGTACATAAATATCCAAATTTTTGGGTACTTATACTATCACCTAACACACATAAAATGAAACAAAGATTATTAGTATGCCTTTTAACTGTTAGCCTTTTCGGCTGTGGAATAAACAGGCAGGCACAGCAGATAAAAGCTCTGGAAGACTGCACCTATAAAATTACAGGTGTACAACAGGTATCGATTGCAGGTACAGATGTTAAAAAGTTAATCGACCAACAAAGTTTTAGCCTAACCAGCTTGCCTGGGGTTGCATTGGGTTTGTTAAGAAAAGACATTCCTTTAAGAGCCAATCTGAATTTAGAAATAACCAACCCTTCGAGCAATTTAGCGGCCATAAACCAGTTCGAATATAAAATATTGGTTAATAATACCGATTTGGCAGAAGGTATTGTAAATCAAAACGTGAGTATTGCGCAAGGCCAAACAGTTACCGTTCCGGTGCAATTAGTAAGCAACATTTACGGGTTAGTATCTAATGGCAATGTTTTTAACGACATTATCAAGGCTGCTCAGAAAGGATCATCTTCAAAAGATGAGAAATTAGGTTTATTAACCATTAAAATAAAACCAACCTTTATGCTGGGCAATACACCTGTTAAATATCCAGGTTACATTACCATCAGTAAAGATATCAGCAGTAAAATATTATTGTAGTACGGCCACAAATAAAAATGAGGATGTATCATAAAGGCGATTTTAGCCCAGATGCTGTCATGTTGAGCCTGTTGAAACACCTTAAAGCGTATTTCAACAGGTCCTTCGACAAGCTCTCCACAGGAGTCCTTTGGACAGGATGACAAATCTATATTTATGATACACCCTCATTTTCGTTAAAAAGCTTTTATTAAAATTTCTTATCGGGCGTCATTACCATTCCCTTAAATCCTTTTGGATCTAACTTTTCATCTAATACCCTTAATTCTGCTACCGATAGTTTTGATGGCATTACTGTTGTCGTTGTACTTAAGCTGGCTGTTTTTGCAGCTGTAGTTACAAAATTCCCGTTTTTAGCATATAGTAATGCGTAGGCCAATAAAGTCTCTGTTTCATCGCCCCATGCCTTCGTTAAATCCTCAGATGATTCTTTGTCAACCGTTAGACCAGAATAGTAACCACCAACGCCAACTTTATTTTTGGTTTCAAATTCCGGAATATACATATCCACCTTGTCTATTCTGATCGGGAAGAAACCAACAGGTTTACCATAAGTTGTTCTACCAATCAGTTTTACATCCATCACAGGTTTTAAACTATTAATGGTTAACTCACTTGCCGAGGCTGTTGATCCAGTTACGATAAAATAAACTCTGTTTAAAGATAATGAGCCTGATTTTGCAAACTTCTCTATATTATCGGCAGCTGTAGGCGAATAATTTAAATCGGCATAGGTGGCGTACTTTCCGTTTACCCCCGTGGTAAAGGTCTGTAGTTTACCGTCATCATCTAACAACGGTTGGTGTGCCAAAACCGAGGCCTTGCGTTGTGCAGTAGTGATAGACTGTAGGTAGTTATTATAATAAGAAGTAAACATTGTATTGCCGTTTTCTCCTGCCGGTGCTGCTAAATTAATGATCTGAGTAGCTGTTGAAACATAACCACCGCCATTATAGCGTAAATCAATAATCAATTCACTTACCCCCTGGGTAGCAAAATTAGAAAAAACTGCATTTATGGCTGCAGAGGCATTATTGGTGAAACTATTGAATACAATATAACCTACTTTCTTTGTACCAACCGTATAGACATTGGTAAACAAAATCGGATTAACAGTATATAAACTACTAGATACAACAGCTGTTTTTGGGTTGCCACCAATATCATTGAAGGCCAGGGTCACGGTTGCATTTGTACCGAAAATGGCACTGTTTAAAAAATTAACTGCATTTGGCCAGCTAAGATCTGTCCGTCCATTTACGCTGGTTATCCTACAACCACGTGTTAAGCCCTGCTGCGCTGCAGGCGAGTTTGGATAAACATATTTTACCCTAAGGTCTGTGTCGTTGTTATACTGAACAGAAAAACCGTAATCATTGGCAGAGCCATTTACATCAGCCTTCAGTGCTCCTTTTTTACCTGTGGTAGCTGCCGTATAGTCGAAAAATGAATACTTAGGTTCGCCGGAAGTGCTTACATATTCATATGGCTTTCCTGTTGCCGGATCTAAAGAATATTGTGTCATGGCATATAGTTCAGCTTCATTCGAACTAAATCTACGCGGATTAAACACTTCATAAGTTGGTAGCGAAGTATTCCAATAATAAAGTTCTTTACCGTATAAAAAGATAGAATCTTTAGTCAATTCGTCCCGTGTTCCGGTAGGCGTAGTAACAACTGGAGGGGTTACAGGCTCAGGCGCAGGGCTGCTCTTTTTGCAGCCGGTAATGGTCCCAAAGCTTAAAAAACCTAGTGCAACCAGGTAAAGGAATCTCTTATTTCTCATTGAAATTATTGTAACATTATCTTTTATATACGTACCGGGCAATGGTTAAGTTGTTCAACAAGAAACTTTTGTCAACCAACAAACTAAATTTAATTCAAAATATTGTGCTCCTGTGCATATGTATCAGTGAATTACGTAAATCTACCGATTAAATTACTTTTCACTGAGATATTTATTAAATTTCAAAAAATATCTGCTAAACCGATGTCTAACTGTTAGCCCTTATGCCCCCACAAATTGTCGCCTTTGCACCGCTTAATTCAATCAAATCCTGCGCAAATTTGTTATACTAAATTAGCTGATTTAAAAACCAGGAACCATGGAAAAGATCGAATTTAAAACCACAATTAACGCCACAGCAGAAAAAGTTTGGGATGCGCTGTTTGGCGTAGAAACCTACCCCAAGTGGACAGCTGTTTTCGCAGAAGGATCGCGTGTAGAAACCGATTGGAAAAAAGGAAGCAAGGCCCTGTTTCTGGGTGATAACGGAGATGGAATGGTAGCTGTAATTCAAGATAATATCCCTAACCGGTACATGTCTATCAAACACCTTGGTGAAATAAAAGACGGCAAGGAAGATTTCAGCGGGGATTGGGGCGAAACACTCGAGAATTATACCCTCAATGAAAGAGATGGAAAGACAGAACTGCTTATCGACATGGGCATTAACGATGAGTGGAGAGATTATTTCGAAAAAACCTGGCCAAAAGCACTGGATAAGGTTAAAGAAATAGCTGAAAAACGAAGCGAATATCATGTAGAGACGTAAACAAACGCTACTTCAAAACGTAAAAAGCCTTACATTTCTGTAAGGCTTTTATTTTTAAGTGGTGCCACCTGGATTCGAACCAGGGACACAAGGATTTTCAGTCCTTTGCTCTACCGACTGAGCTATGGCACCCCCTTTTGGGATTGCAAATGTAGTATTCTTTTTTTCAAATCCAAAAAGGATTTTAGATTTTATTCAGTTTTTTTCTTCGGATACATTCTTGGTAAGACTATCTTTTTGATAAGCAGGAAGATGTATAAAAAAATATTTTTATTTCCTAAACTTTACCGTTGAAATGGTATAAAACCAAAAAAGCCTCTCATTTCTGAAAGGCTTTTGGAAGTGGTGCCACCTGGATTCGAACCAGGGACACAAGGATTTTCAGTCCTTTGCTCTACCGACTGAGCTATGGCACCATCCGTTTGGGATTGCAAATGTAGCGTTCTTTTTCCAAAAGCAAAACTTTTTTTCAATTATTTCATTGTTGCTCTGATTATCAATTAATTAATTTTTCGCTTTTCCTAAAACAAGTCTTAATCTTTGCTTAGAATGAGTACAAACAAACAATTTTATTATTTTTTTTATGCATGCATAGTAATTTATTTAGATTAATATCCTAATTTAGCGTAACAATCTAATATTGCATGGTAGCACAGATCCTTTTTCTAGTACTTACACTTGCAGCAATTGCGCTGTTTACAGTTAACCTGCGTAAAATAATTCGCAACATCCGTTTAGGGAAACCGGTAGATCGACAAGATCAGCCGCAAAAAAGATTAATGACCATGCTTCGTGTGGCTTTTGGCCAATCTAAAATGGTTGTCCGCCCTATCCCTGCCTTTCTCCACTTTTTTGTTTATATCGGTTTCGTGATCATTAACATTGAAGTATTGGAGATCATGATCGATGGTCTATTCGGCACACACCGTATTTTTAATGGTTTGGGTGGTTTATATAATTTCCTGATCGGTTCTTTCGAAATTCTGGCTTTTACCGTTTGGGTTTCGTGCGCTATTTTTCTTGTGCGCAGAAATATCTTAAAACTTAAACGCTTTAGTGGTGTTGAGATGAAAAGCTGGCCAAAATCTGATGCCAATTACATCCTCATTACCGAGATTTTATTAATGAGCGCCTTCTTGTTAATGAATGCAGCAGATGCAAAATTACAGCTTTTGGGTGCCAGCCATTATGTTAATGCGGGTGCATTTCCGGTGAGTCAATATTTAATTAACATCCTGCCTTCATCAGAAAGTGCCTTGGTTATCTTAGAGCGCAGCTGCTGGTGGTTTCACATTATAGGTATTCTGGCCTTCTTAAATTACCTGCCTTATTCGAAACATTTTCATATTCTTTTTGCCTTTCCAAACACCTACTTTTCTAATTTGGAGCCTAAAGGCGAATTTACCAATATGGCCTCGGTTACCAATGAGGTGAAAGCCATGCTCGATCCTTCTTATGTTCCGGCAGAAACCGCACCCGGTAAATTTGGCGCCAAAGATGTAACCGACTTAAGCTGGGTAAACCTCATGAATGCTTATACCTGTACCGAATGCGGAAGATGCACCTCGGTATGCCCGGCAAATATTACAGGCAAACTTTTATCGCCACGAAAAATCATGATGGATACCCGCGACCGCATTACCGAAGTGGGCCAAAATATTGATAAGCACGGCGCTGAACATCAGGATGGAAAATCTTTATTGGATGATTATATTAGCAGAGAAGAAATTTGGGCTTGCACGAGCTGTAACGCCTGTGTAGAGGCCTGTCCGGTAAATATCGATCCATTACAGATTATTATGGAGCTTCGCCGCTTTGCGGTAATGGAAGAGTCGCAGGCACCAGGAAGTATTAATGCAATGATGGGAAATATTGAGAATAACCAGGCACCATGGAAATACTCTCCAGCCGATCGTTTTAACTGGGCACAAGAAAGTTAGCAATTAACAGTTTTGTTGGCATTGAATTAAAATAATAATTACATCAGGTCTTGATACTTGATACTAGATACTAGACAAATGGAATTTAAAGTCCCTACAATGGCCGAGTTAATGGCCGCAGGTGAAGAACCGGAAATATTATTTTGGGTTGGCTGTGCTGGAAGTTACGATGAAAGAGCGCAGAAAATTACCCGCGACATTTGCAAGATCTTACATCATGTGGGTATAAAATACGCTGTTTTAGGAACAGAAGAAAGCTGCACCGGAGATCCTGCTAAAAGGGCTGGTAACGAATTTCTTTTCCAGATGCAGGCCATGACCAATATTGAAGTATTGAATGCCTACAATATAAAAAAAATTGTAACTGGCTGTCCGCATTGCTTCAATACCATTAAAAATGAATATCCGGGTTTAGGCGGCACTTACGAAGTGATCCACCATACGCAATTGATACAGGATTTAATTAACGAGGGCAAATTAAAAGCTGAGGGTGGCGAGAGTTTCAAAGGAAAAAAAATTACCTATCACGATCCATGTTATTTGGGGCGTGGAAATGGAATTTACGAAGCTCCGAGAAAAGCCTTAGAGGTACTTGATGCACAATTGGTAGAAATGAAACGCTGCAAAAGTAATGGCTTATGCTGCGGTGCCGGAGGCGCACAGATGTTTAAAGAACCAGAAAAGGGAAATAAAGATATCAATGTAGAACGCATTGATGAGGCTTTAGAAACCAACCCACAGGTTATTGCAGCAGGTTGCCCGTTCTGTATGACCATGCTAAGCGATGGTATTAAATTAAAAGATAAAGAACAGGAAGTTAAGGTATTGGATATTGCTGAGATTACAGCAAGGGCAAACGGCCTGTAACGATCGTTTTTTAGATTCACTTAATAAAAAGCAGTATCATAAGCGTTAATTTCTATTCGATCTGTCACGTTGAGCCTGTCGAAACGCTAAATCTGTAATTAAACAGATCCTTCGACAAGCTACCATTGACAGATTTAAATAAAAAGGGTCGTCACTGCGAGGAGAAACGACGAAGCAATCTTAATACTGAAGCTAATAGCGATCGTTGTAAGATTGCTTCCGCGGCTGAAAAAGCTTTCTCGCAATGACGATATGATATAATTCTTTATACCGCATCAGATAAAGAGGTGAAAGTAAAATCCCTTATCCTTAATGGCGGCAACAGATAGTTGGCTTCCGATTCTGCACTGACTGTTCTTTCGGCTATTCCGATTTCATCCAGGTTGTTCAACATAATAATCGGGCTTTCATTGAAACGGAAATTTTTGACAGGAAACTTAATTTCACCGTTTTCGATGTAAAAAGTACCATCTCTGGTCAGTCCTGTTAACAAAAGGGTTTGAGGATCTACCGTGCGGATGTACCATAAGCGTGTAACCAATATACCTTTTTCTGTTCCTTTGATCAGCTCTTCCAGGGTTTTCGTTCCGCCCTTCATAATGGCGCCACCCGGGAAAGGGATCGCTTTAATTCCGGTTTTCTGCGCCCAGTACCTTGAGCTGTATAAATTTTTAACTACTCCTTTTTCTATCCAGTTTACTTTCTCCTGTGGTCGCCCATCCCCAGACCATGTTGCGGTTGGCAGTTCAGGATTCCATGGGTCTGAATAAATATTCACTCTTTCATCCACCAGCTGCTCTCCCAATTTTGTCTTGCCTCCGGTTTTGCTCATAAAGCTCCGCCCTTCATCGGCTTGCCTGGCATCCATTGAGAAGAATAGGTTCTCCAGCATCACCGCTACCGCAGTTGGTTCTAAAATAACGGTATATTTTCCAGGCTCAATGGCCTTTGCTGTTATCGACGACATTGCTTTTTTGGTTGCTATAGCCGTATCGGCTTTTGCATTGAGCTTGCTAAAATCATTGTATCCCCTTGTGGCGTAACCAGAGCCTTTACCATCGTCAGTTCTTACGGTAATATTAAAAGCTACATCGGTTGAGGTATTGTAGGCAAACAAACCTTTACTGTTCATCATTGCCGAACAGCCTATACTGTTGGATAAAAATCCAGCAGCATTCAGCTTGCTGTCTATAGCCTCTTTTAAAGAGGCCTGTACTGCATCGGCTCTGTCTTTCGGGGTAACGGCTGCTGTAGCCGGAGAAAAGGTAGGCGAATCGGCACCATATTCCTGAGGACCAAGAAAAGGCATAAATTCAGGATTTTCGGGTGCCAGCTGAGCAAGTTCTTCTGCCCTGCGCACTATTTTTTCCAGTGAGGCATCGTCAAATTCATTTATAGTGGCCGTACCCAGTTTTTTCCCGAAGGCAGAACTAACTACCAGGCTGTTGGCGCTTATTCCTCCACTGGTTGATACCGCATTTCGGGCGTACCTTATATTACCGCTATCTGAGCAATTCAGGTTTACTTCACATTGTTCTGCTTTAGAGTAGGAAAGTACTTTAGTTAAAAGTGCCTTTGCTTCTGCTTTTGTTAAGATTGGCATAATTTCTATCAGATTTTTCTAGCGGTGTTGATAACATTAACTTTATTAAAACGTGTGGTAGCCGATCCGTGTGATACAGCACTCACCTGACCAGGCTGGCCTTTACCATCGAAAAACGAGCCTCCTAAACGATAATCACTCTGATCACAAATGGCCACACACGAATTCCAGAATTCCTGAGTATTGGCCTGATAGGCTACATCTTTAAGCATACCTGCGATTTTGCCTTCTTTAATTTCATAATAAAGCTGGCCGCCGAACTGAAAGTTATACCGTTGCTGATCGATAGAGAAAGACCCATCGCCAACAATGTAAATACCTTTTTCAACATTTTTGATCTGATCGGCTATACTCAATTTGGCCTTGCCTGGCTGCAGGGAAATGTTGGCCATGCGTTGAAACTGAACACTGCTCCAGTTATCGGCATAACAACAGCCTTGTGAAGCATTTAAACCTAATATATGCGCCTGATCTCTGATGGCCTGATAATTTACCAGTATACCATCTTTAATCACATCCCATTTCCCGCATTTTACACCTTCATCATCATAACCTACAGCTCCTAACGATCCAACTTCGGTTTTATCGGCAGTAATATTAACTTCCTTGCTGCCATAATTAAATTTTTTTGATTCCCACTTATCCAAGGTTAGAAAACTGGTTCCTGCATAATTGGCCTCGTAACCCAATACGCGATCAAGCTCGGTTGGGTGACCACACGATTCGTGAATAGTTAACCATAAATGTGAAGGATCCAGTACCAGATCATATTTACCTGGCTCTACCGATTTAGCCTTCATCTTTTCGCCTACCTGTCTTGCCCCCTGTGTGGCATCTTCAAGCATATCATACCTGCCTTTGTAAAGGGTACCAGAAGCCGTTTGGATTTTATCTTGTGGTCTTGCATTTAAATATTCGTAGCCTTTACCTGTAGGTGCACTCAGTGCATTTCTGGTTTCGAACTTACCTGTTGCCTTATCTATTTTAGTGATAAAAAAAGTAGGCCAAATGCGGTGGATATCCTGGTCGATATATGAACCATCAGTTGACGCAAAATATTTCTGTTCATTTACTGCAAATAAGATGGAATTAATGTAATCTGCACCACCTTTCATAGCCGCATCGTTCACCGCCAGCAATAAATCTACCTTTTCTTTTACGGGTACCTCAAAAGCATTTTTCTCAATCGGCGCTTTCCAGCTTACCTCACCATATCCTTTTTGTGGCGCCAGCTTTACAGGCTCTCTTAACAAACGGGCATTTTCTTTGGCAATAGTTACCGCCAGTTCGGCTGCCTTGGCAATACTATCTTTATCCATTTTATCGGTTGCGGCAAATCCCCAACTGCCATTCGAAATTACCCTGATACCAATCCCATATGATTCGGTATTTACAATATTCTCTACCTTATCCTCGCGTGTAACGACATATTGGTTAAGGTACCTGCCTACACGCACATCAGTATAAGTTGCGCCTTTTGAGCGTGCAGCATTTAAGGCCACATCCGACATGATTTTTTTAGCGGCAGGATCAATATACTCTAAAGCCTGCTCGGGGGAAATCTCTTTCCCAAAAACCGGGATAGCAGGAAGCATTGCCGCAGCAGCTCCTACTCCGGTTAAATAAATAAAGTTTCTACGTTTCAAGATGAGATTGTTTTAAGTTGACTGAATATAAGTGTTTTAACTTATTTTCCGAAATTCACAAATCCAAGATCTAACTATAGTAATTTGAGAATTTTATTAGAGAAATGGTTAAACCAGCAAGATCATCATAAATAACAGTTTCGATGGAGTGGAAACCGGCGCATTTATTTTATTCAAATTATCACGGATCAGGTTTAAGTCTTCAGCTTCCATATTTTTTAACGGAATAACCAGTTGCGTAGCCATCGAATCTACATCACCTCCTCTATCTTTATAGGTCTGCACAATTACGTCGTCACCTTTGGTATGGATATACAGTTTACCCGAAGTGGTTGTACCATAATAGTCCATATCTTTAAATTTCGACAGCTTAAATGCGAAATACTCTGTTTTACCGTTATTAAAATAACGCTTGTAACGGCAAAAGCCATTGTTGGTAACATTTAGCTCATAACGCTTTACCTGGTCGCTTTCCTGGCTGTTATCGTAATGATCGGTAAATGTTTTTTGAAGAAAATTGATTGACTGTGCTATGGTTTCGGGGTCGGAAAAAGCACATAAAAACATACAAAAAGCCGAAAGAAGGGATATTTTCAAGCAAAGTGTAAACTTTTTCATCAGGTTAGCGTTTTAAACACACCAATTTAATTAAAATCATAAATTTGTATATGAGTTTTTCTCCACAATCAAGAGTTTGGATATACCAAAGCGATCGCAAATTTACTTCTATTGAAGAAAGTGAGATCTTAAACAAATTAGCAGCCTTTACTAACCAATGGAAAGCACATGGAAATGAATTGCTTGCTAAAGCAGAAATACGCTATGGCTTTTTCATTATCCTAACGGTCGACGAAAGTCAGGCGGGCGTCACAGGTTGCTCTATTGATAGTTCTGTTCGTTTAATTAAAGAAATTGAACAGGAATACCATGTAGATCTTTTTAACCGTTTCAACATTGCCTATAAAGTAAAAGGAGAAGTTGTGGTAAACAGCAAAGAAGATTTTGAAACTTTGGTCAATATCAAACAGGTTACACCAGAAACTATTGTGTTTAACAATATGGTTCAAAACCTGGCAGAACTGAATAACAAATGGGAAGTACCTTTTCAAAATAGCTGGCATTCTACTGTTTTTGCCCATTTACTATAAAACATGTTTATTGTAGATCTTAAATATATTGTTCCATTAGAAGAGCTGGATGAACATATGGAGGCGCATGTTCAATTTTTAAGAAAATACTACGATCAGCATATATTTGTAGCTTCGGGCCGAAAAGTACCACGTACCGGTGGAATTATCTTAGCCCTGGCAAAAGATGAAGAGGCTTTAAAAAAAATCCTGATGGAAGATCCATTTTACATCAACCGACTGGCCGATTTCACCATTACCCAATTCTTAACCTCACAATATCACCCAGATCTCGAATCACTTTTAGGAAATTAATTTTTAAAACCAGTAGTGATATTCTACATTATTTTCACTACTGCTCAAACAATTAACTAGCAAAAAACATTATATTGGTTAAATCAAATAATGTCTATGAAGCGCTGGCTCAAAATCTCTTTAAAAATTGTATCGGTTATTGTTGTGCTGATTATTCTCACCTGGCTGGCAGGAGCATTTTACATTAGTAGAAATAAAAAAGAAGTACTCGCTTCTATCTTATCACAACTCAATAGAAATTTAAACGGAAAAATTACTGCTACAAGCATGGAGCCAACACTCCTGAAAAGTTTTCCCGGGGTTTCGGTATCCTTAAACGGTGTTTTACTGAGAGATAGTTTATGGAACCAACATAAACACGATCTTTTAAAAGCGCAGGATATAGATGTATCGCTAAACGTACTTTCGCTTATTGTGGGTAACATTAACATTAAACAGATTGCTATTAACAATGCAGCTATTTATATCTATACCGATTCTTCTGGTTATAGCAACACCAGTATTTTTAAAAGCAAATCGAAAAACGAGAAAAAATCTTCTCCAAAATCTTCCGCATTAGAAGTCAAAAAAATAGATTTTAATAAGGTAAGCCTGATATTAGATAACAAAAAGAGATTTAAGTTATTCAATTTCGATATTGACCAGATCCAGGGCAGAATGGAATACCCTGATAGCGGCTGGACAGGTAAAATCAAGTTAATGACGAAAGTAAACAGTTTCGCCTTTAATACCCGAAAAGGAAGCTTTTTGAAGGACAAGACGCTTGATGGGACATTAAATGCACATTACAGTCGTGAATTGGATGCAGTAATATTAAGCCCAGAAATATTGAAGATCGGAGGACACCCCTTTAAGATAGGCGCTAAAATAGATCTTGCCAAATCTGCTTTTGCCATTAGCATAGCTGTTGATGATATTTTATTCAGAGATGTTGCCTTACTCTTATCGCCTAATATCTCCTCAAAGCTCCTAAAGTTCGGGATAGAAAAACCGATCAACATCAGGGGAAATATTGTTGATGACGGATCAGGGAAATACGGAGATCCCTTAATCAAAGTGGGTATAACAGTAAGGGATAATGTAGTTTCTATTCCAGCAGGCAAATTAACGGCCTGTAATTTTGATGGTTCCTTTACCAATCGGGATACCGTTGGAGGTATTATTGGTGATGAAAATTCATCTATCAAGTTCCACAGGCTAACGGCAAAATACTTTAATGCACCGCTTAAAATCGACACTTTCACGGTGAATAATTTATCGCGTCCGATTGCCACCGGATTGGTAACCTCTCAATTTCCCCTATCCAATTTAAACAATTCATTAGGCACGAACGATTTTGAATTTAAAAACGGAACGGCCAACTTAAGGCTTTACTGTAAGGCGGATATTGATAATTTCAGGTTTACCAAACCTGTTGTTTCAGGCAAAATACAGATTGCCGATGCCGACATCCTCTATATTCCCAGAAAACTTCATCTGGTAAAAAGTGCTTTAAACATCAACTTTAACCAAAACGATTTATCGATACAGAACGGGCATTTCCAATTAGGTAAAAGTGAACTTAATGTAAGCTGTAGCATTGCCAACTTTGCCAATCTGTATTATACTGCTCCCGAAAAAATATTGGTAAATTTAAAAATGTCGAGCCCACAGCTCTACCTAAAGGAGTTTTTACCCTTCTTAGGACCAAGAACAGCGAAGAAAAAATCGAGCGGAAACAAACAGGTGGTTTCCAAAGAGCTGAGCAATGTGCTGGAGCTTTCGAAAATGAATATCCGTTTAACCGTTGATAAAGCTATTTATGATAATTTTCTGGCCAAAAACCTCGATGCCGACATTTCTTTGCGTGGCGGGGGGATTTTCTTCAACAAAATAAGCGTGGCCCATGCGGGTGGACAGTTATCGCTGAATGGAAATATTATGCAGGAAGCCGCATCAAATAGCTTTAAAATCAATTCAAAGATCAGCCATGTAAGTGTTAAAGATTTCTTTTATTCATTTGATAACTTCGGGCAGAACACCATTACCAACAAGAATTTAAAAGGTTATTTATCATCGCTGGTTAACATTTCCGGAAAGATATCGCACACCGGAAAAATTCTTCCCCGATCTATTAATGGTAAAGTGGTGTTCAACCTGAACAATGCCGCATTGGTTAATTTCGACCCGATGGTTAAGGTCGGAAAATTTGCTTTTGCCAATAGGAACTTATCAAACGTAGAAATCAAAAATCTTGATGGAACACTTACTGTGCATGGCGATAAAGTAGAAATCAGTCCGATGCAGATAAACTCCAGCGCGTTAAACTTTAACGTAAAAGGCACTTACGCTTTAGGAAATGGGACAAATGTAGAGATGGACATTCCGCTGAGAAACCCAAAAGGTGATGAAAACCTAACCAGATCAGAAAAAAGAGAAGCCCGTATGCGTGGCATCGTATTACACTTAAAGGCTGTAGACGACGAAAAAGGTGGAATAAAAATCAGGTGGAATAAGGATCACGACTAGTTTAGCTCAAGTCCAAAATCCTTAATCGATAAATGGACTGAAGACTCAGGACTAAAAATCGAGTGGTCCTAACCTATTCATATTTCTTAAAATCAGGTATTGGCGGTGCCTGATATATGGGGTTGCATTTTTGGGCGTCCACCTTCTGGGGTTTGGAAAACAGGAAGCAATTAAAGCGGCCTGTTTCCTGGTCAGTTTTGTACAGGATTTACCATAATACTCCTGGGCGGCGGCCTCGGCGCCATAAATCCCATCGCCCATTTCGATTACGTTCAGGTAAACTTCCAATATTCTTTCTTTGCTCCAAAACAGTTCGATGAGTAAAGTAAAATAAGCTTCAAAGCCTTTTCTTATCCACGACCGGCCAGGCCACAAGAAAACGTTTTTAGCTGTTTGTTGCGAAATCGTACTTCCACCTTTTACCTTTTTCCCTTTGGCATTACTGGCAAAAGCTTTTTCGATGGCTTTCATATCAAAACCGATATGTTTTAAAAAGAGCTGATCTTCGGCAGATACCGCAGCCCTTTTCATGTTATCAGACATATCTTCGAACTTCACCCACTTTTTCTCTGTTTTAAAAGGCTTTCCATCTGCTTTACGCTCAATGTTCCGCAGTACCATTAAAAGTGTAATAGGTGGATTGATAAAACGCAAGGCGATTACCCAAAACACAGAAACCAACAGAAAATATAAAAATACTTTGGTAGCAATATTGGTAATCTTTTTTAGAAGGGGGTGTTTTGCTTTGCTTTTGGTTCTGTTTGTCCGCGTTTTAGCCATGGCGCAAAGGTAATTAAAGGGATGGAAGATGGGAAGTGTAGGAGAAGGGAATAATGCGAAAAATATTTTTGTCATTAAAAAATAAAGCTAAAATGCAAAATTCTCGTTGTAAACCCTTAATGCACATTAAAATCACTTTGTTTATGTATTTTGTGATTCAGATTTTTAAACAAACCGAAAAACAAAATTAACCAAATGAAAAAACTGGGTTATTTTCTTCTTGCCGTTACCTTATGGAGCTGCAGTACAACCAAAAACATCAATAACCGATCAGAAAAGTGGATTACACTTTTTAATGGAAAAGACATTAAAGATTGGAACGTTAAAATCCACCATCACGATTACAATGTAAACTACGGAAATACCTTTAGGGTTGAAGATGGGACTATACAAGTTCGATATGACCAGTATGGCGATTTCAATGATCAGTTTGGTCATCTTTATTACAAAACGCCTTTCTCCTATTACCACTTAAAATTAAAATACCGTTTTGTTGGCGAGCTGCAAAAGGGTGCACCAAGTTATACACTGCGAAACAGTGGGGTGATGTTCCATTCTCAGGATCCGAAAACCATGCCTAAAGAGCAGGATTGGCCAATTTCGATTGAGATGCAGTTTTTAGGCGGTTTGGGGGATGGCCGTCCCCGCCCTACCGGAAATATGTGCTCACCAGGCACGGAGATTTTTTACAATGGCAGTAAGTTCCCTGGCCATTGCCTGGATTCGAAATCAAAAACATACGATGGCGACCAGTGGGTATCTGCCGAGCTTATTGTTATGGGCGATTCGATAGTAAAACATATTATTAATGGTGATACCGTATTGCAGTATAACAAGCCACAAATTGGTGGAGGCGTGGCTAATCGTTTCGATCCGAAAATTAAAATCGATGGAAAAGCACTTACCCAAGGCTTTATTGCTTTACAAAGTGAAGGACAGCCAGTGGATTTTAAAGATATCCAGATTATGGAACTTCCGCACCATAACAACAAAAAATCTAATTAAACATTTTTCGATACTATACGTTACAAGAACATGAAAGTTGCATTAATTACAGGAGGAAGTAAAGGAATTGGTTTCGGTATTGCCGAAGCCCTTTTAAAAGAAGGTTATAAAGTAGCCATTACCAGCAGGACAATTGCCAGCGCAAACCAGGCGGCATCACATTTGGTAACACACGGTGATGTATTGGCCATTGAAGCGGATGTTGCAGATTTTAAATCTCAGCAAGATGCGGTAAACCTGATCCTCGAAAAATGGGGACAATTGGATATACTCATTGCCAACGCTGGCATAGGACATTTTGCACCCATTGACGAGCTGGATATAGATTTATGGAAAGAAACTATTGATACCAATTTAACAGGCGTTTTTTACAGCATTAAAGCCAGCGTTGAAGAAATCAAAAAGAACAAGGGACATATCTTTACCATATCAAGCTTAGCCGGTACAAACTTTTTTGCGGGTGGATCAGCTTACAATGCCAGTAAATTTGGTTTAACAGGTTTTACGCAGTCGGTTATGCTTGATTTAAGAAAATATGGCGTAAAGGTGAGTACCATTATGCCTGGATCGGTAGCTAGTCATTTTAACGATCATCAGCCCAATGCTGAAGATGATGCCTGGAAAATCCAGCCAGAGGATATGGGTAAACTGATTGTCGATTTATTGGCCATGCCGGCAAGAACTTTGCCGAGTAAGGTAGAAATTAGGCCAACCACGCCGAAAGGATAATACCTAATGGAATAAGGAAGATGGAAAATGAGATAGAGATCCCCATCACCCATTTTGCCTATTCCATTTTCCATAAAAAAAGGTCCCGATTTTCATCGCGACCTTTTTTAGATTCTTTAAAGAATGCTTATTCAGCTACTACTTCAAAAGGAACCTGAACTTTAACTTCTTTGTGTAAGTTTAAGTTAGCAACGTATTCGCCAACAAATTTAGGTTCAGTTTCGAAAGTAATACGACGACGGTCTACATCAAAGCCTTGTGCTTTTAATGCTTCAGCAATCTGGATAGTGTTAACCGCTCCGAAGATTTTTCCGCTCTCGCCTGCTTTAGCACCGATTGAAAGTTTAACATCAGTTAAACGCTCAGCAACACCTTCAGCATCTTTCTTAATTTTATCTTGTTTAAAAGCAGCTTGCTTCAAGTTTTCAGCTAAAACTTTTTTAGCAGAAGAAGTAGCCAATGCTCCAAATCCTTGAGGGATTAAATAGTTACGGCCATAACCTGGCTTTACTGTAACTACATCATCTTTCTCACCAAGGCCTTTAATATCTTGTTTTAAAATAATTTCCATATCTCTAGCCTCCTATTTTAATTGATCAGCAACGAAAGGTAACAAACCGATATGACGGGCACGTTTAACGGCCTGAGCCACTTTACGTTGGAATTTTAACGAAGTACCAGTTAAACGGCGTGGTAATAATTTACCCTGATCGTTAATAAATTTCAACAAGAAGTTTGCATCCTTGTAATCGATGTATTTAATTCCGTTTTTCTTGAAACGGCAATATTTTTTACGGTTATCCTCTACTTTAGGGGCAGTTACGTATTGTATTTGTTCTCTTGCCATTACGCTGCAACCTCCTTAGTTTTTTTGTTAAAAGCACCACTACGCTTTTTCTCATTGTAAGCAACAGCGTGTTTGTCTAAACGGATTGTTAAGAAACGTAACACACGCTCATCGCGTTTTAATTCAAGCTCTAATTTTGCGATCAAATCACCTGAAGATTTGTATTCAGTTAAGTTGAAGAATCCGTTTGATTTTTTCTCAATTGGATACGCTAATTTTCTCAAACCCCAATTATCCTCTTGGACAATTTCGGCTCCGTTATCAACAAGGATTGCTTTGTATTTGGCTAATGCCTCTTTAGCAACTTCTTCTGATAACAAAGGGGTTAGAACGATAACAGTTTCGTACTGATTCATTGTTATAAATTATGTTTTTAATTTTTAATCCCGAGGTATATTACGGGGATGCAAAAGTAACAATATATTTCTTAAAATCAAATGATTAATTAGAAAAAGAAGAATCGCAAGCAATCAAGAAAGAAAAAGTTACATAATAAAACGAAACACAGAAAAATGATCGCGACACATCTACCTCATCACGATTCTGGCGGCACAAACCTCATGTCGCATATCCCACATCTAATCTTACAAACAAAAAAAGGGAGACTATCTATCCGACAATCTCCCCATATCAATTAGCTGTAATGTTTAATAAGTTTGTATCGTTTTAACAAAACTCTCTTCTTTATACGTCACCACAAAGGTTAATTCTTTAGAATCTGTTTTGCTGATATTGAATTTTTTTGTTAACTGCGTTTTATCTTTAAATACTTCGTTGTAAACCTCGTCATTGTATTCGTTGTATACTTTAACTTCGATCGGATTTTTATCCAGGTTATCCAGATTAAGGGTAATTACCTGATCATTTTTAGTATAAACCGGTTTAAATATGTTAGATACTTTTGGTTCAGACACAAGTGCCTCACCATCTTTAATGGTTACTGTATATTTAGCCAATTTTAAGTCAGATTCTACTTTAAGTATATAGTTTCCATCAGGAAGTGCATTTAAATCATAAACCTTACTTGAGAAAGCTGAAGCATGGATATTTTCTTCAAATAAAACTTCCTCATCTGCACCGATCAGTGACAGATTAACGTCTTCTGCCTTATCTACAGAAAAACGGATAAACTTTTCTTTTTCGCCTTTTACTTTTAATGTAAAATTATCATCGTTAGCGTGAACACCCGTAGCAGTAAAAAGTGAGGCTGCTATTAAACCGATTTTTAAGAACTTTTTCATAACCAATATTTTTAAGGGGTTAATAATTATATGACACCACTAAGGTATGGAAGTAACTAAGATATAGGCGATTGCATATTTTCCAATATCTATGCTATATTACCCCAATTACAGGGGTATTTTATTATAAGCTATAATAAAGCATATTTTTTGTGTATTTTAGTGCAATAAATTAGAAAGTAATGAAGCCAAGTTTCGAGGTTGTTGAACCCTCTTTCGGGAGTTCATTCTATTATTCAAAATATGTAGAAAACGCCAATAACATGGCGCACCTCTGGCATTACCATCCTGAAATCGAAATGGTATTTGTAAATGGCGGTGCCGGAAAAAGGCAGATCGGCAGTCACGTTTCTTATTATACCGATGGCGATCTGATCCTGATTGGCAGCAACCTCCCCCATTGTGGCTTTACCGATACCAATACGGGAAACAAAAACGAAACGGTAATCCAGATGAAGCCCGATTTTTTGGGCACCACTTTTTTAGGCCTGCAGGAAATAAAAGGAATCCATGAGCTTTTTGATAAAGCAAAGGCAGGAATCGCATTTGGCAGCGAAACCAAGAGTATGGTAGGCGACCGGATCGAAATGATGGACGATCAGCCTCCATTCGATAGGCTTCTAACCCTGCTCAGCGTTTTAAAAGAACTTGAACATGCCAAAGATTATAAAATTTTAAATGCCGACGGGTTTTCTATGGAAATGCAGGTGCAGGATAACGACCGCATTAATATGATCTTTAACTATGTAAAAGACCATTTTCAGGATCAGATCAGTTTGCAGCACATTGCCGAAATGTCGAGCATGACCGTTCCTTCCTTTTGCCGATACTTTAAAAAAATCACCAAAAAAACCTTTACCCATTTTGTAAATGAGTACAGGGTGGTACATGCTTCAAAACTTCTGGCCGAAAAACCCATCAGTATTGCCAATATTTCTTACGAAAGCGGTTTTAACAACTTTAGCCATTTTAATAAACTGTTTAAGGAGTTTACGGGCAAAAGTGCATCAGAATATAGGAATGAGCTTAAGTCGCTTATTAAATAAAAATGAGTATGAACAAATCCCTACTATTGATACTTTTAAACGTCATCAGCTCATCCCTATATGCTCAATATGTTGATATTAATTTAGTAAACTGCAAAATAAGCGAAACCGAGCAAAAGAAGATAGAGAAACTGATTGCTTACGAACGCATGTTCTGCAACGAGATTTTCGAAACCAGTAATAACATTACTGTTCCTGTTAAAATTAACCTTTATGGAAAATCAAAAGATTACCGTATAGAAAAAAACAAATACAACGCGCCATCATCAACAGGCTTCTACATCCCTGCAATAAACCAGGCTTTTATCATGAAGAGTGGCGATTTCATTCCCGTGGCATTGCATGAGGCCAGTCATAGTATTTTCCAGTTCAATTACCAAAAAGCACCAAAATGGTTAAATGAGGGCCTTGCTGAATTTTTCGAAACTTTAGATTTTGATAGTGAAGGAAATTTATACTCCTACCCACAAAGCAACCGGATTAAAAGTATAAAAGCAGGTTTAGCTTTTAAGGATACCGACAGATTAAAAACTTTTTTCAGGATCTACGATGGTACTTTTTACGGACATGGGATTGACGACAATTATAATACAGCCTATAGTATGATCTATTATTTTGTTAAAAACAAAAGCACTACGGCATTAAAAAATATCATCAAGCTAACTTCGCAGGGCTATGATACTGAAAAAGCCATAGAACTTACTTACGGCAGCTTTAATGCATTTGAAGCAAATTATAAACTGTTTTACAACCTGCATCATTAATATGATCAATATTGCTTAACTTTTATACGATAGTTACCTTTAAAATATTCTTTCATTTTAATCACCTCCTTTGATTTCTCGGTTAGCCAGAAAATGGCATAACTGTCTTGGCTGTAATTAATTTTAAGCAGCCAACAATTAACTGTTATATCTGCATTCAATTTCAAATTATCTTTGCCAACCACTTCATAACGATGGTAGCTTGCTGATTTTTCATTGGGATCAAAAAATGAAATATCAAACTGCTGGCCAACCTTCTTAATTGGCAATAATGGGTAAGTTTCTAAATCCTGCTCCCACGAAATGATCGGAATATCCAATTTAACCGGACCTTTTTTGATTGCATCATTATTTTTCACGGTATCTGATGGTTGCATCAGGCCATTTTTATAATCATAAGCAAAAACACCCCTACGTTTATAACTGGCATAATGATAAATTGGAGACATTGTTTTTCGATCGCAGATATTCGTTATTGTGGCGAAAAGGGAATCGTTGTGAAGCCATTTCCAATCAAATTCTACCACTTCATTTTTATCTCTTTTTTTAAAAGCAGTTGTTCTTTCCCATATATCTCCTACGGTCCGTTTCGTTTCAAGAGAATCTGTCATATAAACAAGATAACTTGTTTTTCCCTCTTTCAGATTGCTAATCACCAATTTATGGTTTTGTGCATTTATAGTATCGACCTGTGCCATTGAAGTGCCAGCAACAGAAAACAATATCGCGTTAATAAAAATTAATATCCTCATTTATAAATCTTTACGGTTAGATTAATTTTATTATTAAATGTTACGCAATCTTTTACAAATCATTTAGGTATTTCAACTTTTCCACATTCCAACTTTTCAATCTTGCAACACCTAAATTTTTCCTATTTTCGTGCCGATGGAAAATTTTATCGTTTCTGCCCGTAAATACCGCCCAGCCACCTTCGAAACCGTTGTTGGCCAGCAGCACATTACCGGTACGTTAAAAAACGCCATTAAAAACAATCAACTTGCCCAGGCATTTTTATTCTGCGGACCTCGTGGCGTGGGTAAAACAACCTGTGCACGTATCCTTGCAAAAACCATTAACTGTACCAACCCGACAGCAGAAATGGAAGCCTGTGGCCAATGCGACAATTGTCTTTCTTTCCAGAACGGGCATTCTTTTAATGTTCACGAATTAGACGCAGCTTCAAACAACTCTGTTGATGATATCCGTAGCTTAATTGAGCAGGTTAGAATACCGCCACAAGCAGGAAAATATAAGATATATATCATTGATGAGGTTCATATGTTATCGCAGAGTGCATTTAATGCCTTTTTGAAAACATTGGAAGAACCACCTTCTTATGCTATTTTTATCCTTGCTACCACCGAGAAACATAAAATCCTACCAACCATTTTATCGCGTTGCCAGATTTTTGATTTCAACCGTATCCAGGTAGAAGATATAGCCAGTCACCTGTCAACCATTGCGCAACGTGAAAATATTGCTTTCGAAAGCGATGGTTTGCATATTATTGCCCAAAAAGCAGATGGCGGATTGCGTGATGCACTTTCGATGTTCGATCAGATTGCAAGTTATGCAAACAAGAACATTACTTATAAAGCTGTAATTGATAACCTTAATATTTTAGATTACGATTATTTTTTCAAGCTTACCTCTTATTTAACCGCAGCAGAAGTTAGCCAAACCCTACTTCTGTTCGACGAAATTTTAAATAACGGTTTCGATGGCAATAACTTTATAAATGGCCTTGCCACTCACTTCCGTAATTTATTGGTGGGTAAAGACGCATCTACCATTAAACTTTTAGAAGTTAGCGAAAACATTAAACAAAAATATCTGGATCAGTGCAGGCAAACATAATTATCCTTCTTGCTAACAGCACTAAATCTGGCCAATACCTGCGATCTAAATTACAAGAATTCTAAAAACCAACGTTTACAGGTAGAGCTGGCGCTGATTAAAATGTGCCATATCCGGTCGGTCGTCAATTTAGCACAACAGCCTTTAAGCCCTAGTAACACAGCAACTGACGTAGATCAGGATAAAAAAAAAACTAATGTCGTAGCCGGACAGGCAGAAACACCAAAGCCAAAAGCAGAAAGCGAAAATACGGTCCAAGCAGTAGCGCCTATTGTTAAAACTGCTGTTTCACCTAACATTCCTGCAGAAGAAAAGCCAAAGGAAACACCCAGGGTTGGTCCGCCACCATCTGCAACTTCCATCAGCATCAATATCCCCAAGTCCAATGCGATAAGCACACTCATTCCATCGTTAAACGATCTGAACCGAGTTGCACAGGAAGATGATGATAAAGGGCCAAAAAAAGTTACAGGCGAAGCCAGAGAACCCTTTAGTTACGACCGCTTATTGGAAGTTTGGAATGCCTTTACTCAAAAAATGAAGGCGGCCGATAAAATCAATCTTTTTACCATCTTAAATAATTTCGCGCCTACACTTTTAAATCCTGAGTTAATCGAAATTTCGGTAGAAAGTAAAACACAGGAACACCTTGTACAACAAGAATCTGTTGAGCTATTGAACTTTTTGAGAAACGAACTTAGCAATTTTGGTGTAGAGGTTACCTATAAACTTGTTGAACGTAAAATTGAAAACAGGCTTTATGGCAACCGCGAAAAGTATGATTACCTGGTAAACAAAAATCCAAAGCTTGACGAATTGCGCAGGAGATTTAATTTAGATGTTAATCCGTAAATTTCATATTGGATAACTGAACAATACTTATTCGGTTAAAAATTACTAAACAAAAAGCAGGATTACGCATCATTGCAAATGTATAACCCTGCTTTTTCTATTATGATTGTTTCGTCAAATAACTATCCTCACGACAGTGATCTATTGACTATTTTTGGGGCGTATCGTTAATCGGATAACCTTCTTCATCTAAATCATCGCGGTTGTCTTCGGGTGTGCGCGCAAGGATTTCGTCTTCAGGATTGAGTTTAACACTCTCCCCGTTATCTACGTGCATGCCTAATTCTTCCAGGTTATCTTCGGCAATTTCTTCATTGCGCGCATATTCATCGCCAATATAAGGATTCGCTTCATCATAGGTAGAATCATCATCTTTGGCACCAGCAGCAACCGTTTCATATCCCATCGGGTGGTCGTAATCTTTATCTGTGCCTCTTACATCGAGTTCGTAACTCTGCTTATTTTCATCATAAGCAAGATTCTCTTTATTGATTTCGCTATTTTCTGTGGTACTGTGTATTTTATCCTGCGATCCTTTATTCTCGTTAATTGCCATGGTATGGTCTCCTTTAATTTATAAGGTTATAACAAAGTGGTATAGATAAGGTTTTTCTCTGACAAAATAATTTTATTATTTGGGCGTGCCCCAAGCTGCGCAAGGGTCGGGCTATACACTTCAAGTCCTCGCCCGATGAAATCAGGCTGTGGGCTTTCCGTTGCTATCCCTCACGCAAAAAATTACCTGTTAAGGTCATTTCGGTCTAGGAGAGCACGACCTTATGAAATTAGTGGACACTTATAGGGAAAATCCGTAAATAGTATCACTCAATAAGCCACCTAAACCCGATTACAGCGGGTTGCTACCGATCCTTCATCGGGAGCAGAAGCGGGAGCGGGACTGCTATAACCTAAAAGCTTCTGCATTTGCTTTCCAAAATAAAAAGACTCGCCCAACCTCCTAGCAAAATGACTATAAATCTGACAACGTTAAACCATAAAAAAAGCGTCCCGATTTTTATATCAGGACGCCAAAGTATTTTAAGAGTTGTCAACTTACACCCTAGAAGCATATTAAAGTTGACAACTCAAATTTAGCTTACAAAGAAGCCAAAGAAGTATTTAATGTTTCGCTCGGACGCATTGCTTTGCTTGCCAGTTCGTCATTAGGGTTATAGTAACCGCCAATGTTTTGAGGTTTACCTTGCGAACCGATCAACTCTTCATTGATTTTGGCTTCATTTTCTAACAAAGTTTTAGCCAACGGCGCAAATCTAGCTTTCAGATCGGCATCCTTAGTTTGCGCAGCTAAAGCCTCAGCCCAATATAAAGCCAAGTAAAAGTGAGAACCACGGTTATCGATAGTACCCAATTTTCTGCCTGGAGATTTATCCGTTGCCAAAAATTTCGCGTTTGCCTCATCCAAAGCATCAGCCAGTACTTGTGCTTTTGCATTGTTCTGTGTTTGAGATAAATGCTCTAAAGAAGCCTGAAGAGCTAAAAACTCGCCGAGTGAGTCCCAACGTAAATAACCTTCTTCAATAAACTGCTCAATATGTTTTGGGGCAGAACCACCAGCACCGGTTTCGAATAAACCACCACCGTTCATTAAAGGCACAATCGACAACATTTTAGCAGAGGTTCCTAATTCTAAAATCGGGAATAAATCTGTTAAATAATCACGCAATACGTTACCGGTAACCGAAATGGTATCTAAACCTTTGCGGATACGCTCCAAAGTAAATTTAGTGGCTTCAATTGGTGCAAGAATACGGATATCTAAACCTGTGGTATCGTGGTCTTTTAAATATTTGTTCACCTTAGCGATGATTTCTCTATCGTGCGCCCTGTTTTCATCTAACCAGAAAACGGCAGGAGTTTCTGATAAACGCGCCCTGTTAACTGCTAATTTTACCCAATCCTGAATCGGGGCATCTTTGGTTTGGCACATGCGGAAGATATCGCCTTTTTCTACTTTCTGATCGAAAAATACTTTACCATCAGCATCGGTAACACGGATAATTCCTGCACCAGTAGCTTGGAAAGTTTTATCATGCGAACCATATTCTTCAGCTTTTTGAGCCATTAAACCCACATTTGGTACCGAACCGATGGTAGTCACATCAAAAGCACCATTTGCTTTACAGTCATCAATGGTTGCAGTATAAACACCAGCATAAGAACGGTCTGGAATTAATGCAATGGTATCTTGAGGTTTACCTTCTTTGTTCCACATCTGTCCTGAAGTACGGATCATTGCCGGCATCGAAGCATCAACAATCACATCACTTGGCACATGTAGGTTGGTAATTCCTTTATCAGAATTTACCATAGCCAAAGCAGGTCCGTTTTCTATGGCCTGCGCCAAAGCAGCTTCAACTTCAGCCTGTTTAGGATTACCTGCAATTTTCGCATATACATCTCCTAAACCATTTCTGGTATCGATGTTCAGTTCTTTGAAAAGATCGGCATATTTGGTAAACACATCAGCAAAGTAAACTTCAACAATGGCACCGAAAATAATCGGATCTGAAACCTTCATCATCGTTGCTTTTAAGTGTGCAGATAATAAAACGCCTTGAGCCTTAGCTTCAGCAATTTCTTTGGCTACAAAAGTTTTCAATGCCGATAAGCTCAATGCAGAACTATCAATCACCTCTCCTGCTTTTAATGGCGACAAACCTTTTAACTCGGTTACCGTACCATCAGCAGCTACAAATTCTATTTTAAACTGGCTTGCTTCAGCAACAGTTGTAGATTTCTCCGAACCATAAAAATCGCCTTCAGACATACTCACCACTTTGGTTTTCGAATCTGCCGACCATTTACCCATCGAATGTGGGTTCTGTTTAGCATAATTTTTAACCGCTTTAGGTGCTCTACGATCAGAGTTACCTTCACGTAAAACCGGATTTACCGCCGAACCTAAAACTTTTGCATATTTAGCTTTAATTGCTTTTTCTTCATCGCTCTGTGCATTATCAGGATAATTTGGAATGGCAAAACCCTGCGCCTGTAGTTCAGTAATTGCACCTACCAATTGCGGAATAGAAGCAGAAATATTTGGTAATTTGATAATGTTAGCTTCAGGAGTGGTAGCCAAGGCACCAAGCTCTGCTAAAGCATCACCAATTTTTTGATCGTCTTTTAAATACTCAGGAAAGTTTGCCAAAATTCTTCCTGCTAAAGAAATATCTCTGGTTTCTACATCAATACCTGCTGATGCGGTAAAAGCTTGTACAATAGGTAAAAGTGAGTAGGTTGCCAACATAGGCGCCTCATCGGTTTTGGTGTAGATAATTTTTGATGTATTTGACATGTTTATATTGATTTTGCTTATTAAGGTTAACTATTCAACCGGTTTTTAGGTTTGTAAACCGATCTTCTTAAAATCGCCTAAAGATAAAATAATCGAATGACTTAAGGAACATCGCAATGTTATTTATGGTATGGTTTGTATCATTAATTGCAGATAACGAGTAAAATGTTAATGACGGAATTTGTTTTGGAGCCCAAGGTCATTTGCATTTATTAAAATCTTTCCTGCGCTACGCTTTATCCCAACAAATCGTGCTGTTCGCTCCGGTCACTGCTATAAACTTAGGGTCGTGGTACGGAAACCCAACCTAATTGCACAGAACTAACTAAACTAAACCTGATCGAACGGATGCCATTTTTCATGGCAGGAGGTAGAGCAGGAAGAAATTAACCGATGGAATACTGCAATTGCTTTTCAAAAAAAACCATATCATAATAATAAGGTATGGTTTTATCTGTCTTGAGTGCAACACCCCAATATTTTTTTGTGAACCATTTCTTTGGCTAAACTTTTGTAGTGTCAAAACCATATATCTATTTTAAACTTTTTAATTGAAATGACCGAACCTACCTTAGATCAACAGTTAAATGCCCGCAAATTCGACGAGGCTAAAAGCATGATGCATAACGGCGAAAAACTTTCTAAAAACATTCAGGAACATCATAAGTCGTCAATTTTTGACAATCTGGTGAGAGAGAAACAGTATGAAATTCTGAATATGATGCTAAAGGACAAAACCATCGAAACCGACATTTATGAATTCGACAGTTTTGACAAAAGCATTTTTCAGGCTATTGTCCGCAACCTTGGTAATGACAATGAAGATATTGCATTTTTTAATGAATTTATTACTCATTTCGACAACCTAAACGACGAGGTTAACACTAAAACACTATTAAGTTATCTCTTCGAAAACGGGGTGAGTTTAGCATTGATCAAAGCATGTATCAATGCAGGGTGCACAGCTAACTTCAAAAATAATGCAGAGGAAAACTACATCCATCAGGTAGTGAAAAGCAGTTTCCGAAGGTATAATCTAAACGATGAACAGACTACCGACTTGCTTAAAGGATATATCGATATCCTCGTTAACGAGGGTGTTGATATCAATGAAGGCAATGTGGTGCAGGAAAGCCCATTAATTACCGCAATAAAATTCAACAAGAAAAATTTAATTGCTCATCTGCTCGAAAATGGCGCCGATCCCAATCATACCGATCGCGATGGAAATTCAGCTTTCTTTTATGCAGTAGCACATTCGCAGAGCGAAAACATATATGATACGCTGCGTGATTTCGCCTCACCAGCTTTCGATCAGGTTAATAAAAACGGTGAAACCCTATTATTTGAATATGTGCGGATGATGTCGAACAGTGAAAGTGGCATTAACTTTCTTAAAAAACTGGTTGAAGATGGTGCCGATTTATACCAGGCAAGTACCTGGTATGGCGCTGACAAAACACCATTGGATATCATTGCAGAAAAACAGGCTGATATTTTACAGGCTGTTTTAGAAACCGGACAGGTAGATGTAAACAGGGCCGATAATAAAGGGAATACCCTGCTGCATAAAGTTTGTGCCTATAATGTAAACTACGAAGCAGAAAAAGCGAAAGAAACCTATCGAAAAGTAAAGCTCCTGCTCGAAAACGGTGCAGATATTGCTGTCACCAACGATCAGGATCAAACTGCATTGATGCTTGCATCTGATGATAACCTGAAAATAAAAACTGTAGAACTGCTCATGAAACAATCCTAAAATATGTCGATGTCATTTATTATTGCCTGCGAAAGCGGCAAACGCAAAATAGCCGAACTTTTATTGGCCAACCAAGAGGTAGAGATAGGTTATACAGATGAAAAAGGCAGAACAGCCCTCCATTATGCCGCCCACCGTGGATATTTAGACCTTGTACAGATTTTAATAGATCGTGGGGCAGTTTTAGATTACGAAGATCATGCTGGCGAAACACCATTATACTTTGCCTGTTTACAAAAACAGAAACAAACCGCATTATTTCTTTTAGATAAAGGTGCAAGAGTTGACATTAAGGATTTTAAAGGCAACAGCTTATTACATCTTACTGCACAAAGCGGACAAATTGAAGTGTTAGAAAAACTTCTCAATCAAGGTCTAGAAGTTGATGGCGAAAATAACGAGGCAGAAACGCCTTTGCTTATTGCTGCCAGCTGGAGGAACAAAGAAATTGTTCAAAAATTATTGGAATTTGGCGCCAATATCAATACCACCAATAAACATGGCGATTCACCTTTAATATTTGCTGTTAAATCTAAGAACACACCAATGGTTGAGCTTATTCTCGAAAAAGGCGGAAATATCAACCATATTAATCATGCTGGAGAATCGGCACTGCTGCTTGCCTGTTATGATGCCAACAGGATGTTAACCAAAACATTGGTAGAAAAAGGTGCCGATGTATTCGTTTCATCAAAGGATGGCTTGTCGCCCATCTGGTATGCCTGCGCCAATAACCAGAAAGAAATTGTTGATTTATTTTTAAGCCAGGGTGTAGATGTAAATTATGCAAAACCGCTTTCGGGTAACGATGATTCAATGTATTCTTATTTAGAATGGGTGGAAACCGCCAATAATATTTCCATTTCGGCCAGCTTCTCTTTCGATAATAACTACAACTACGGAGGCGAGAGCATGCTGCATGTAGCGGCAAAAAGTGGCCATTTAAGCTTGTTAAAGCTATTAACAGAAAAAGGTGCAAACATTAATATTCAGGATGAAAGCGGGAATACCGCTTTACACTACGCGGCTGCGAATGGTAAAAAAGATGCGGTAAAATTTTTACTCGAACAATCAGCCGACCCTACCATTGTAAATGTAAAGGAACAGAAAGCAATAGATTATTCGAACATAAAGGGCTTTAATGAAATTACAGAACTCTTGTTAAAATATGGCCTTCCAGGTAATCCAAATGTACGGGGAACAAGTACAGTGCCAACAGAAAACACTAATGAAGTCCCAAAAAATGATATGGCTGCGAAAAAACAGGCATTATTAGATTTAAAAGAGTTACTCGATGCCGGAATTTTATCGCAAGAAGAATTTGATGCGGAAAAAGCTAAGATATTAAAAGGTTAAACGATCAAACTGTAAAAACTGACAAAATATTGTAAGGCTTAAGATTTTAGTTATAAATTTATGTTTAATAATTTTCCTGGCCGAATGATTAAAGTTAAGCCAGGAAAATTCAATTTTAATGCTCGCATAAATGAAGAATCTTAACAGAATTAAATCGCAATCATTTGCCTTTATTTTCATAGCTATTATGACATATGGCTGTTCGCCAAAACTGTATGTGGATGAATCCAAACGTTATCAGGCAGGAACATTAACCGATTTACAAATAGATTCCCTGCATCTTTTTTTAAAAGAAAACCAAAGACTGGCCATAAAAGATACCATTATCATCAAATACGATTTCAATAAAGACGACTGCTGGAGAGACCTGAGCTATCAGAACGCAGAATTCCTGAACAATGTAAGATGGGCTTTTCAAAAAAACATTCTCGAAAAAGCAGAGGCCAGACCAAAAGTTGCCATTTACCAATATCGAGAGGAAGGAAAAAGTTTCAGTCCAATTAAATCAAAAGGTTTAGAAATAGAAACCGATTCTGGTTTTCTTAGAAAATTATTATTTAAAGAGATTACTTCTTGTGGCACCTCGGCAATCATCCTTCCGAACGGAAAATTTTTACTGGTAAAATCAGATCCGCAATTCTCTGCATTGATATTAAACGCTAAAGACATCGAGAAAAAATTACAAGAAAATTTGGTTAAATAATCTACGATAAGTAAAATTTTCAAAGGCGAGCTAATGTGCAAATTTAAAAGCTGTGTGCTCTGAAACCCGCCCGAATGCAAAGCCCCAAACATTAGCGGTAAGCCTGACAAAATGTATCCCTAAACGATTCAACATGGAACCAACACTAACGACAGAGGAAATCTATGATGTTCTACGTCAGACATTACCACAGCAGAATGACTTTGCATCATGTGATTATACAGACGAGCTTCAAGAACTATTAGATTTCGGGGTGACCAGCAAGTTGAAATTTTTAGATCTTATTGTCAAACACAGAAAAGAAGTACTTTCAATAGATGAAGCTCCTTTAGATGATTTCCATATTCATCACTATAAGTCTGAATATGGTGAAGAATATATGGACGACAGAATCAATAATAAGTTTTGGTTTGCCTATCCCGCGTTAATCAGAATCACTTTGGAATTAGAGTTTGGAGAAAAATACAAATCCTATGCAAATAGCAGAGATAATATATGATCTGCCTTCCACTAAAAGCGATTTTGCTAAATTGGCGGAAAATCATCTAAATCTTTCCAGTTTTTTAATAAATTTATTCTTCCCCCAACTTCGTAAAGCCTCGGGGTGCTAGTAGAAATTTTAAACCGACCACAACCATATGGGATTATTTGACTTCTTAAAGAAGAAAAACAAGGGCATTGAAGATGCCAAATTTAATTCAGTAAAATTTCAAAATGAGGTGTGTGCTTTGGCACTATGGAAATTAGAAGAAAATAAACTAAAGCCTAATATTGCGATTCATGAGCTAAAAAAAATTGGCTTAAACGACGAACAAATAGATTTTATCCTTGAAAGAGCAAAAACATTTCTGGACAAGAAATCAAACAACTCCGATTCTCAAAGTTCTGGAATTGATGGAACAAAATTTAAAAGTGAAGAATACCAAAAGGAAATTTTGAACTATGCACAAAAATTGTACTTTCAAAACGACCATCACTATGAAATTGTAAAGAGTGAACTTTCCAAAGACGGTTTAAATCGTGAGCAAGTTGAAGATATTGTTATTAAACTTCAAAAGAGAAATTCCGAAATGGTTAATGACTTTCAAGAGAAGTTAGACTCTGGTATAATTTCGGAAATCAAAATTCAACCAAATCCAGAACATACAAAAGGAAATGTTGATAAAGACCAAGTTGATAAATATGTTGGATATGGTGCATATCAAATGGAAAGAGGAGACTTAGAAAATGCTTTAGAATTATTTAACAAAGCAATTGAATTAGATGAGAATGCAACCTTAGCTTATGCAAATATTGGAAAGCTATACTCTTTGAAAAACGACAATGAAAAAGCATTGTTTTTTACCAGTAAAGCTCTTGAGATAGAACCAAATCACAAACAAATTATAGACAATAAGGTAGATATAGTATTTGACTTGTTTCAGGAAAACAAGATTGATGAAAGCAAATTTATTAATTATATAAAAGACATTTTAGTAAAAGATTCTGAAAATCCTAATGCTTTGATTTATGTTATCCAATTTTATTTAAAGCAAAACCAAATCGAGGAAGCTCTAAAATCACTAAAAATTTTATTCTCAAATTATTATTCGGAAAATATAGCAATCCAATTAATGTTAGACACCTTTCATAAACTTCCTGAAAAACAAGCATTAGAACAATTTGATTTAATTGAAAGAGAAGCAAAGGAAGAAGCCAAATTTCAATTATCATATAACAAAGGCTTGTACCTGAAAGGACTTGGGAAATATGATGAAGCAATAATGTTGTATGATAATTTGAATAAAATACAAGAATTTTCGTGGAATTACTATCAAATGGGAATAATGAAAAATCTACAAGGAAAAATTGATGATAGCATAGAACTTCTAAAAACAACTTTTAGCTTAGAACCTGAATTAAAAGAAGACGCCAAAAATTTTCCCCAGCTCGAAAATTTGTGGACAAATCCAAAGTTTATAGAAATCACAAAATAAAAAACTTCTGCTAACAAGGTATTCCCAAACCCGAAAACGTTAGTGGCTATTTTAAGACCATGACACACAAGATTTACATACTAGCAATTACAGTAGGGTTTTTAAGTTGCAACAATCAACCTAATCAAGTTGAGCAGACAGCTGTTGCTAAAATGGAAACACAAACTAATAAGGTTGACAACTCAAAATACTATACACAACAAGACACTATTTTAATTGCAACCGAAATTGGCGACACCTTGAAATTTGCTAAGTCAGAATTCAATAAAATTGTAGATGAACATCCTGAGTTATTTCAGGAATTCCAAGAACATCCCGACAAGCTCTATTATCGTTTTGTAAATAGTGTTGACTTTGGTAGCGAACAAGGACAAGATGTTTATTATGCTTTATATGCTCACTTTTTAAAACAAAATAACGGTATCACAAAATATGCTCAACAACGAAAGAACCTTATCGAAATATATTCAAGAATAAACTCTTTATTCGGAAATTTTCAATATGGCGGAACTTACTTTGGACATCAACAAATGAGAATTCTAGGATATGTTGAATATTCAATTTACCTTTTTCCTAAAGAGAAAAAAGAAATTGAAAAAACTTATGATATAACGAGGCAAAAAGAGCTTTATATCAAATCGTTAAGACAACTTATAGATGATGAAAGTAAAATTGACCTTGAAACATTAGGACAAGAAAAATCAATAAGAAATCTAAAACTTAATGCAATAGTTGACGAGCTTGAAAAACTAATAACGGACAACTTTTATTTAAGACGGACTCAAGAATTTCATTATAGCAACTACGAATACTATTGACAGAAGAAAAACAGCCACTATACGGGGTTTGCATCAGGCGGGCTGACGTGAAAATTTAAAGCTGAAACTTTACGGATTAAGCCAACGTCAATAAAGGCCTGAAAACAACCCAGGTTTGAGTTAGAAACGATTTAACAAAATTTAACTAAAAAATTAGGTGTAATACTGTAAATTAGTTTTAATTAATCGTTTTCAAATTAACAACTGGAAATTTATGACCAAATTCCTTTGCTCCGATCCTACAAACTTAAAAGTAAATCATTTTTTCTGTGATCAGATTTTCGCTGTTCAAGTAATATCTCAATTCTAAAAGAATTATATAAAAGTACTCCCCTGTTAATCATCATTGCATTGAACCGGGGAAAATAATATGCGCTCTCCAGGAAGGTACTCCAGGGTACTTTCCTTTTATTATTTTAGCGTTGTAGCCATTATCCCCATGCCAAAAACTTCTCTCCGTTTTGGATGTTATATTTTTTGAGACAAATTTTCAATCAAAAACCGGTTAACATGAAAAACAAGTTTTTTTACGCATCAATGCTTTCTACTACAATCCTTTTTGGATGCCAATCCAATTCTAACTCACAAAAACAGGGAGAAGATACAACGATAACAACCAAAACTGAGGCAATAGATTTACCTGCCCCAGATACCAATGCCGCGAAAAGTAAATTTAGCAAGGTAATTGGCTGGCCCGATGGAAAAACACCTGTTGCTCCAGCGGGTTTTGTGGTAACCAGATTTGCTTCAAACATTAAAAGCCCGCGCAATACATATATAGCTCCTAACGGGGATGTACTGGTAGCACTTTCTAATTCAGAAAGAAGCACTGTAGAAGCGGTTGCCAATGCAGTAACAGGCAAAGCTAAATCTGAAGTACCTGGTAAAAGTGCTAACACAATTTTGCTGTATCGCGACGAAAATAAAGATGGCAAGCCAGAAACTGTTACCACATTTTTGAACGGACTCAATCAGCCTTTCGGAATGCTGATTATTGACAATTCATTTTATGTGGCCAATACCGATGGCTTGTGGCAATTTCCTTATAAAACTGGTGACACGAAAATAAACGCTACTGGCAAAAAAATCCTGAGCCTCCCGGCCGGTGGATATAACAATCATTGGACAAGAAATTTAATTGCCAATGCGGATAAAAGCAAAATTTATATTACTGTTGGATCGGGCAGTAATGTTGGTGAAAATGGAATGGAAAACGAGGCAAGAAGAGCTAATATACTGGAGATCAATCCAGATGGAACAGGCGAGAAAATTTATGCAAGTGGTTTGCGTAACCCCGTGGGAGTAGATTGGGCGCCAGCTACAAACATGCTTTGGACGGCTGTAAATGAACGTGATGGATTGGGGGATGATCTTGTTCCGGATTATATTACCAGTGTTAAACCCGGTGCCTTTTATGGCTGGCCGTATTCTTATTTTGGTCAGAATGAAGATCCCCGCTTAAAAGGTAAAAACTCGGAACTGGTTAAAAAAGCAATTGTGCCCGATGTTGCAGTAGGCGCACATACCGCCTCTTTGGGCCTAGCTTTTTACAAAGGCACAAAATTTCCAAAAAAATACCAGGGAGGTGCATTTATTGGTCAACATGGGTCATGGAACCGATCGGTAATTTCTGGCTATAAAGTAGCATTTGTACCCTTTAAAAATGGCAAACCAATCGGAAAACCTGAAGATTTTTTAACAGGTTTTGTCGCCGACCAAGGTAAGGCCGAAGTTTATGGAAGGCCTGTTGGCATTACTTTAACGCCTGATGGAGCATTATTGGTTGCCGATGATGTTAGTGGTATAATTTGGAGGGTTGCTGCTAAATAGTTTACAAAATAACCACAGGTTAGCAGAATATGCGTTAAATTTATCTGCCAATCTGTGGTTAAACCATCAATTATCATTCTATTGAAACCGAACCTTACCCTACTCTTGACTTTATTTTCCCTTACCGGTTTAGCGCAAACGATAAAACCCGATTCGACCAAAAAACTCGAAGAAGTTACCGTTAAAGGCTATTACAACTCGCATTCATTATTAAGATCGGTATCGGCCGTAACTTTGATTGACAGCAGTTTAATCGGAAATCAACAGAACAGCTCCTTAGTGAGCACCCTAAATACTGTTCCTGGTGTAAGAATGGAAGAGCGTTCGCCGGGCAGCTATCGTTTATCACTCCGTGGAAGTTTGCTCCGATCTCCTTTTGGCATTCGAAATATTAAAATTTACATTGATGATTTCCCCTTAACTGATGCAGGCGGAAATACCTACCTAAATGCCTTAGATGTTTCTGCGGTAGGTATGATGGAGATTTATAAGGGACCAGAAGCCAGTATTTTTGGTGCAAATACAGGTGGTGCCATTTTGATTAACCCTCCCATCATAAACCACAATGAAATTAATATTTCAGCTATTGGCGGTTCTTATAGTCTTTTGCATCAAACGGCATCAATCAAACAGCAATATAAAAAGTACAGTTTCAGTTTTAGCGAAGGATATCAGAGAAGTGATGGGTATCGACAAAACAGCGCAATGGGCAGAAAATATTTTCAAACACTGCAGCAATGGAATTATAGCAATGCTGGTAGTTTAAAAGCTTTTGCTTTTTACAGCGATTTAAATTACGAAACACCAGGTGGATTAACGGCTGCACAATTAGATCAAAATCCTAAACTGGCCCGTCCGGCAACCCCAACATTACCTGGCGCCATTTCACAGCAAGCTGCCATTTACAATAAAACCATTTTTGGGGGAATAGCTAATTCGTACCAGATCAACAGGCAGTTAAAACATGTTATTGCTTTATTTACCTCTTATACCGATTTCAAGAACCCCTTTATAACCAATTACGAAAAGCGCTACGAAAGTACGCTTGGATTAAGAACATTTTTAGAATACGCCCAAGCAAAAGAAGACATTAAATTTAATGCTCAGATTGGATTAGAAAGTTCTGCAACCAAAAGTCAGATTAAAAACTTTAACAACAACGGCGGCGAGCCTACTGCAATGCAGGCTTCAGACCGCTTAAAAGCCGATCAGGATTTTGTTTACTTCAGATTAAACTTCGACATCAACAATAAATTTCTGATCGAACTTGCATCGAGCTTAAACTTTTTTAGCTACAACTATGAAAGCTACTTCCCTGTCACAATTGCAACAAAAGAGCGCCAGTTTAATACCCAATTTATGCCAAAGGCTGCATTATCTTACTTAATCGCAAATAACCTCTCTATCAGGGCCTCGGTAAGTAAGGGTTATTCCACACCTACTATCGCAGAAGTGAGGTCATCTGATAACAATATCAATAATGACCTGCAAGCAGAGTCAGGCTGGAATTATGAACTGGGCTTAAGGTATAAAACAGGGAATAACCGTTTTTACGCCAATGGAAATATATTCCATTACGAATTAAAAAATGCTATTGTAAGAAGGCTAAATCAAAATGACGCTGAATACTTCATAAATGCAGGTGGAACAAAACAGGAAGGAATTGAGCTGGAAGCAGCCATTTGGATCATCAGAAATAGTTCTTCTTTTTTAACAGGCCTGCAACTGAGAAGCAATTATACACGAAGCCACTTCCGATTTGAAGATTTCGTAAATGGCAGCACATCTTATAGCGGCAATAAACTTACCGGTGTTCCAGAGAACATTTTGGTGAGTAATTTAGAGTTTAACTTTCCAAAAGCATTTTATCTATTCGTTCAGCACAACTACACCTCCACCATACCTTTAAATGATGCGAATACCGTTTTTGCAAAAAGGTATCATTTGGTTGAAGCAAAAGCCGGAATAAAAAACCTAAGGTTAAGCAGAACCCATCTCGATTTATTTGCAGGCTTAAACAATCTACTAAATGTTGATTACAGCTTAGGCAATGATTTAAACGCCGCAAATGGGAGGTATTTTAACCCAGCCCCAGGAATTAATTTTTATACTGGCCTTTCTATTAAATTGTAATCATTAAATCGCATCATATAAATCAAATATTTACATGATGCGATTATGCTACAAGCTAAAAAGCCTGCTGCTTTTCATTTTCTCTAATTACCACGTCATTAACCACTACATCTACTCCATAACGCTTTTTCCCGTCATGACCATCGTAACTATTAGCCTGTAACCTGCCCTCTACCCTTAAACCGGTACCCTTTTTAACCTGAGCTTCGGCAATGTCGGCTTTTGCATTCCAGAAAGTTAAATTAAACCATTGTACCCTTTTTACGTCCTCGCCTGCAGCATTTCTATAGCTTTCATTTATGGCTAGGTTAACCCTTGCTAATTTTTGATTTCCAAAAGTTTTAATCTCTGCATCTGCTCCTGCAAATCCGCTCAATACTACTTTGTTAATTGCACTTTCCATGATCTTTAAATTTTTAAGTTTCTAAATGTTTAACGAACAGTCATCACCTCGACAACCGACAGGACAAAATTGTGAACTGCATCAAAAATTAGTCGGATTGTAAACATTTATAGTCGTTTATAAACGTTTATACACGGAAAACATGCATTTAAAGCTTCAAGGGAATGTTTTATTTTTTTATTCCACCATTTTATTTTATAAATTAGGTCATCATCCCATAATAAAAAAAAGAATTATTATGGAACGTTTATGTTTAGACTGCGGAACCCTGATTAAAGGAAGGGCCGATAAAAAATACTGCGATGATTCTTGCCGCAACAATTACAACAATCGTTTAAAGATTGAGGATAATCTGGTGATTAAAAGGGTAAATAGCATACTCAGAAAGAATCGTGCTATCCTTGCTGCACTTAATCCAAATGGGAAAACCAAGGTTACCGGTAAAAAGCTAATTTCGGCAGGCTTTAATTTTGCATACCATACTTATAGTTATGAAACCCAAAATGGGAATACATACATTTTCTGTTATGAATATGGTTATCTAATTTTAGGTGAAGACAGGTACCTGCTGGTAAAAAAAGAGGAAAAGCTTTGGTTGGTCTAGTTTAAAATGCTTTGGTTTGATAGATTAAACACCTAAAATTGTAGAAGGCTCATCCTGTGATTTTTTTATTCTGGCGGAGATGATTAGTTTTATTATCTTATGATAAACTATAACAACAAGCTTTTTAAGCCCATCAATAATACAGAAAATGGTGAAACATCTAATGAAACCGTTTTTAGATATAAACAAACTGGGAATATCCTTACTGCTGAATATACGGGTGGAAAAATTATTTTTGGTCATTTAATTGGCTTAGTTGATGAAAGCGGAAACATCGAAATGCGCTATCACCAGGTAAATAATCAAGGGGAGCTCATGACCGGGATTTGCCATTCAAAGCCAGAACAATTAGCCAATGGCAAAATTAGACTTCATGAAACCTGGCAGTGGACATCAGGAGATAAATCGAAAGGACAATCAATCATCGAAGAGCAATAAGAACTAGGTTATTTAAGCAGCTAAGATTAATCGGATAAAAAGGCCTTATTTTCGTTCAGTTTCTTTCATCCCCTATTTTATTTAACTACATGTCGATAACTAAATTACCCTTGATATTACAAATTGCATCAAATTTAGTTTACCACCCATTAGGCTATCAAATAAATAATCTGCAAATAGAAAGTGAAAGTCGGGAATATGTAGCCTGTGCTTTTGAATTAAACAGGTTAAAAATCAAACATCGTCTTTCTAAAATCACCCCAACTAAAACCGGGCAGTTTGTAACCATATGGAAGCGAAATGAAGCAGGAATTACTACTCCGTTTAATGATCAGGATGAATTTGACCTATTAATAATATCTGCCAATAGTGTTGACCGATCTGGCCAGTTTATTTTTCCAAAAGCCATATTGGTACAACATAAAATTATTACCAAAAATGGAATAGAGGGCAAAAGAGGGATTAGGGTTTATCCGCCCTGGGATACAGTAACAAATAAACAGGCAGAGAAAACCCAGCAATGGCAAGCCCCTTATTTTCTTCAGATTGACATCAATGAAAATATCGATCTGGCAAGGGCCAAGAAATTAATCGGCAATGGAATTAAACAAACAGAATTTTAAAATCCCGGTTAAACTTAGCAAGTTTCGGGTAGTTTACCGTTTCTTTCCAAACTACTTTTGGATATAAATTATTCAAGACCATGAAAGCACAAGAAGAAATCAATTTCAATCGCATAGCCGAAGCCATTGGCTATATCAAGGCGAATTTTAAAACACAGCCTGGTTTAGAAGAAATTGCAGAGAAAGTAAATTTAAGCCCTTTTCATTTCCAAAGATTATTCAGCGAATGGGCGGGCACTACCCCAAAGCGCTTTTTACAATACATTAGCATTGGTTATGCCAAAGAAATGCTGAAAGAAAACCAAAGTTTATTCGATACCGCACTGGAAACCGGCTTATCGGGAACCAGCAGGCTGCACGATCTCTTTGTAAACATTGAAGGGATGACGCCTGGAGAATATAAAAACGGTGGCGAAAACCTCCACATCAATTATAGTTTTGCAGAAAGTCCGTTCGGTAACATTATTGTAGCCAGCACCACAAAAGGAATCTGCCATATCGCTTTTTATGACGACGAAAACATTGCTTTGGCAAATTTGCAACGCCAATTTCCAGCAGCTCAATATCAGCAGATATTGGATAAAGAGCAGCAAAATGCTTTATATATCTTCAGTCATGATTGGAGCAAATTGCACCAGATTAAACTGCATTTAAAAGGCACGGATTTCCAGTTAAAAGTTTGGGAGGCTTTGTTAAAAATCCCAATGGGCAAATTAGCTACATATGGCAACATTGCCGAACAATTACAAAACCCTAATGCATCCAGGGCAGTGGGTACGGCGATTGGCGATAATCCTGTAGCCTTTCTCATTCCTTGTCACCGGGTAATACAATCAAGTGGCGCCTTGGGCGGTTACCATTGGGGAGTGAATAGAAAAACAGCCATGATTGGTTGGGAGGCCGCAAAAACTAATGTTTAACCCACATGATCAAACATGCAGATATTTCAACGGAAGAACTCAAAAAACATTTTAAAAACAAAGATATTTGCCTTGGCGGAAATGCCCGGTTGAAGATTTACGGACTACTTAAATGCAGATCGGGAAAGCGGATGAAGAAAGAAAACCGTGTATTTTTCCATTCTGTAGATGAAGCACTTCAACATGGCTACCGCCCTTGCGGGCATTGCTTAAAAACAGCATATAAACAATGGATTTATTCAACACCACAATAGATGTTAACCAAAATCTGCTACCATACGATGGAACAGTAAATTATTATGGAAAATTATTCCAGGCATCGGAAGCCGATCATTATCTTGATGTACTGATGAATACTATTGAATGGAAGAATGACGAAGCTTTTATTATGGGTAAACACATCATTACCAAAAGAAAAGTAGCCTGGTACGGAGATGAAGCCTATTCTTATACCTACTCCAATAAATCGAAAATGGCCTTACCATGGACAAAGGAGTTACTGGAGCTAAAAAAAATATCAGAGGAACAAACAGGTACCTCATTTAATTCTTGCTTACTTAATTTATACCACAATGGTGATGAAGGAATGGCATACCATAGTGACGACGAGAAGGCCTTAGCTAAAGATTCTGCCATTGCATCATTAAGTTTCGGTGCAGAACGAAGATTTCTTTTCAAACACAAAAAAACTAAAGAAACGATAACCTTATTTTTAGAAAATGGAAGTTTATTGGTGATGAAAGATGAAACACAAACCAATTGGCTGCACCGCCTTCCAACAACCAAAAAAGTAAATAAACCAAGGATAAACCTCACCTTTAGAACAATGGTGGTTTAACCTTGGCTAGTTAAAATGTCTTATATTTTCTGCAATTGAGGCTTTACTTTATCAAAGAATTCCTGAAATGCCTTATTATCAGCATAAGGCATACCTGGAAATCCACAACTCTCGAAACAGATTCTCAAATAGTTGATAAATGTTGTGTCATTAGGTTCATTTAAAAACTTACTATCAATACTTTTTTCCTTATTTAACTGCAATGCATACGGAGGGCCACCGCTAACATTATCTTTATGAAGATCGTCAGCAGATAGCTCCAGAAATGCAAAGCCAAAATCATCATCCTGAATGTATTCTTCCATTTCTTCCAGCCAGTATTGATCGGTTACCTGCGAAACACAGTCGGTTAAAGGCGCTACCTGAATAGGATCTGCCATCTCCCATAGAATATCTGGATCATCTTGGTAATTCCACGCAAAATTGCACGAGCCAACAATTTGATAAAACATTTTCATCGATACTGGTAGTTTACCTACCGGTTCTATGTTCTGCTCTAATATATTAAGTAGTTCGTTCGTATTAGAAAAGGGCATCAATAATGCTTCATTATTTCCCGTCTCATCTGCCCAGAAAACGTAATCAATATTCTTAAGTTCTTTGTAGATAATCTCAAGATTGAACCTAACCCGTTGGAAAGTCTCAATCAATACTTTTTCAACATCAGGATAGTAATTAGGAGAAAATGCCTCTTCTCCTAATTTTTCAATATCGGCATAAACGCTATGCGATTCTCCGTTTTTATACCTGTCGTAAAAATTCATTATCTATACCTAAATGGAATAAGCAATATAAACTAGTGCTTAAACTCCTTAATATCTACAATGCGATCATCATCAGCATTTTTCTTTAAGAAAGATGTTCCGTTTGCATTAGCTACCCAGGTATAATCTCTTTGAATATTTCCTACAAGGGTTTCAGGTTCATTTATTAATGCTGCTGGTAAAGGCAGGTTAAAAGTTTCGCCCGTTGCCGTATTTACCTGGTATAAAGAATTGGCGGTTAAAAAAGCGAGCGTGGTTTTATCGCTAGAGTACATAAAAAATTTCCCCTGGATACGTTCATCAGGATTTTGTCTCTTAATAGGGTAAACCCTTGAATTTATAGTCGTGATAAAAAAATCGTTATTCACCAAAATATTACTCCGTGTTAATTCTTCTAAACCGTTTGTATATTTTTTATCTTCAGCACCTTTTGATGGTTTATTCAAGCTCACCACCTCGGTTTTTCCATCATTAACAGAAATGATATAAAACGGAGCCATTTTACCTGTTTCATTAGCTACCTGTACTAATACAGCTGTTTTTTGTGTGTTGATGAATGATGCAACAATAAATTTCTGCGCAGCGGCGTTTGGAGCATCGTCAACAATAATAGTGGTATCTTTATATTGAATGGCAAAGCGATCGGCTGCTGCCACAGCACCAGAATCTGTTTTTAAAATAGTAAGTACATTTTTCTTCGATTTCGGAAAAACATTAAAATCGTCATTGGCAGCAAACGGTCTTGCTTTGTAGGCTTTTTCAGTTTTACCGCAGCCAAATAAAACAACGGAAAGTAAGAGTGCATAAAGCGTAATTTTCATAGGTATAGCTATTTATTTTTTTGCTAATTTATAATCTTTATTGCGCTTATTTTATCAAAGTCACCAGAAAATTACCGCATCTGCTTAAAAAGCGCAAGAGATTGTGTTTATACCGTTATTCTACTATTTGTTAATCATAAAGACCATAATATTTGGCATTTGCTTCTCTTCAGATTCAAACTCCTTACTTTCTGTGTTTCGGAGGCAGAATTTAACTACTTCAGACTAAATTCCTTATTTTTGACTAACAGATAACCAATGGCAAACACACCGAATTTTCTCGCTAAAAATAAAAGCGTAATCTTATATGGGGTTTTCCTGGCTGCACTACTGTTTTTGCTGAAGTGGCTTGAACTTCGTTTTATTATCATCAACCATGCCTTCGAAATTTATGCTGGTTCGATAGCCGTTATTTTTACGGCTTTGGGCATTTGGCTCGCGCTTAAATTAACCAGGCCCAAAACCATACTGATCGAAAAAGAAGTTTTTACCGGAAAGCCTGAAACATTTATCCTCAACGAAAAAGAACTGACCAAACTCAACATCAGCAAAAGAGAGCTGGAGGTTTTGCAGCTCATGTCTGCAGGTTTAAGCAACCAGGAAATTGCGTTAAAGTTATTTGTTTCTTTAAACACCATAAAAACACACAACGCCAGGCTTTTCGAAAAACTGGAAGTTAAACGCAGAACACAGGCCATAGAAACAGCAAAAAGACTCAGTATTATCCCTTAATGGACTAACACATAAGTATTAAAAAGCTACCGATCTGAAAAATCACCCTAAAGTATGAGGTTTAAAAAAAATAATCGAAGCAATTTTGTGGTGTAAACCTCTTAAAATTATAAACAGATGAAACCATCATGAGCAAACGCTCACAGACAGAGATGAATATTGCTCATGATAGCTTCGTCACAATTAAAAAACAAACTATATACTGATGAAAAAGAACGTAATTGTATTTGGATTAATCGCCGGCTTAATTGTATCAACCTTGATGGTACTCTCTATGGCGAGATGTTATAGCGACCCGAACCTTGAGCATAGTATGCTTATCGGCTATGCCTCAATGGTATTGGCTTTTTCCTTTATTTTTGTTGGCATAAAAAACTACCGCGATAAGTATAACAATGGATTAATCACTTTCGGCAAAGCATTTAAAATCGGTGCATTGATCAGTTTGGTGGCTTCTACCATATATGTTATTGTCTGGTTGATTGATTATTACGTATTTATGCCTGATTTTATGGATAAATATGTTGCCCAGGTATTAAGGGAAGCCAAAGCAGGTGGTGCATCAGCGGCTGAGTTGGCAACAAAAACAAAAGAACTGGCTTCTAGTCAGGAAATGTACAAAAACCCGATCATGGTGGTTCTATTTACCTATATGGAAATTCTACCTGTAGGGATATTGATCTCATTGGTAGCAGCACTCATTCTGAAAAGAAAACCGGACAATCCGTTAAGTGTAAAACCCGCTTAAGATACCGTTAATCTGATCTCCTTTTATTAATTTAAGCCATTAAAAACAGCTATGTATACGATACCCTTTACCAATATAGATTGGAGCCAGATAGAAAAAGTAGAATACCCTGGCGAAACAGGCACAGCAATATGGCAATCCTTAAACCTTAACGGCTTAAGGATTAGGATTGTAACCTACTCTGCAGGCTACCTTGCCGATCATTGGTGCCAGAAAGGTCACATTGTACATTGTTTGGCGGGTAGCTTTGTAAGCGAAATGGAGGATGGAGCAACATTCGCACTTAGCACGGGGATGACATATGTGGTTTCTGACGATTTAAGTTCACACCGGTCAGTATCGCAGGAAAGCGTGAAACTTTTAATCATTGATGGCAATTTTTTAAAACCAAAAGACACTTGAGGTGATTTATTAACTACACCTCATTTCACAGTTATTATAAAAAATAAAATGATGCTGGTTAAATCACTTTTGGGTGAATTTCTTCATGAAGCAGAAAACACCCGCAAACTTTTAAATGCAATACCAAACAGTGCCTTGGATTTTATACCCTCAGCACACTCCTGGACTACGGCCCAATTGGCATCGCACATTGCTGAAATCTACGATTGGTATCCCGGAACTTTTCATGGTAACGAATTTAACATGGATACCTATAAGCGTGACGAGGTAGATATCAGCGATATCGAAAACATTATAGGCAAATTTGAACGGGCCTTTAACAGGGCTAAAGAGAGTATCGAAGCGGCCACCGACAAAAGCATGTTCGAAGACTGGAAAATGACCGCCGGAGGTAAAACGGTTCTCCAGCCCATGCCCAGGATACAGGTAATACGTGGCTTTTTAATGAGCCATATTTATCACCATCGGGGCGAAATGATTATATACCTGCGCTCAACAGGGAATAAGGTGCCAAATATGTATGGACCCATTTATGAAGACAGTCTTAGATAAGGTTCAGAAATATCTTAATTTTGAACAAAAGATTATAAATGAAGATTTTTGCCGAAACCGAACGTTTAATTTTAAGCGAATTGCTACCTACAGACGCTGAGGGTATGTTTGAAATGGATGGCGACCCCGAAGTGCATCTTTATCTCGGTAATAAGCCTGTAAAATCAATCGGGCAAAGTATCGCAGAAATCGAATTTATCAGAAAACAATATATCGAAAACGGTATTGGCAGATGGGCTGTTATCGAAAAAGCAACGGGCAATTTCGTGGGCTGGTCTGGCTTAAAACTAATTAAAGAATCTACCAATAGCCATATTAATTATTACGATCTGGGCTATCGGTTTATTAAACGGTTTTGGGGCAAGGGCTATGCTACAGAAACTGCAATGGCGGCACGGGACTATGGTTTTAATGAACTAAATCTAAATGAGATCATTGGCATAGCAGATATCGATAACCTAGGGTCTATCCATGTTCTGGAAAAAGTAGGCTTAAAACGGATCTCTATTTTCGATTACCATGGCATAAAACACCACTGGATGAAGGTTGAAAAACCAATTTAGCACTTTCAAAAAGCAGTTTTATCATTTTATGGTTTAGTTTTTGATGCTAAAAAGGAAAATCATTTAAACCTTACATTATGAAACACCTAATCTTTTGTGGAATGCTGCTCTTATTATTGAGTTCTTGTAAAGAAAAATTAGATCCGGCGAGCTTTACCAATACCAAATGGGAGTTAACAACGCTGCCAGGTTTAACTTTACCCACAACTGCAAAAGCAACGCTAAACTTTGCCGACAGCCTTAAAATCAGCGGAAAATCGTTTTGTAACAATTACGGTGGCAAGGGAGAAATTGCAGATAATAAAATAACTGTTAAAAATGTTTTTGGCACAAAAATGTTCTGTCAGGAAACTGACGCAGCCGAACGCGCTTACTTACATGCCCTTAATCAGGTTAATGGTGCTAAAATAACTGATAACAAGCTATATCTGCTGAATGGCGATAAAACCTTACTGGTTTTCAGCAAAACAAACTAGAATCTTTACATGCATAAAAAAGGCTGAATAAAGTATTTTTACTATTTTCGGCCTTTTGAGTTTAACGCAGGAGTGATGCCATCGATAACAGAAGATCTGAAGTTTTTTTTCTCAACCATAAGGAAAGCATTTAATTTATTTCAGCAGAATGATCCCTTACGCCTGGCGGGCGCTACTGCTTTTTTTACCAATTTCGCCTTACCCCCAATATTAATTATCCTCATCAGGCTGTTTGGTATGTTTACCGATAGGCGCTTATTGGCCACACACCTTTTCGAACGGTTGGCCAGTATTCTTGACAATGAGAGTATTTTACAGATCAGAACAACCCTAAGGAATATCCGTGGTATCGATCAGGCCTGGTATGTTACTTTGTTCAGTTTTATATTTTTTCTTTTTGTGGCCACCACCCTATTCAATGTGATTAAAAACTCTTTAGAGCAGATCTGGAACATTGGCCAAAAAGATAAAAAAGGGATTATTAACACCCTTAAATCGAGGGCTATTTCCATTACGATTATCTTATTTGCCGGCATATTATTTTTTATCGGTTTACTGGCCGATAGTGTGCAGGCTTATATTGGTGCCTATCTAAAAAACGGTGCCCCTTCTTTCGAATTGATTTTGACTTCCATAATCAACCAATTGGTTTTTGTATTCATCGTAACCACCTGGTTTACTATACTTTTCAGGTATTTAACCAATGGTCGTCCTACTTGGCGCGCAGCAATTTCTGGAGGCTTGTTAACAGGATGCCTTTTTACGGCAGGAAAGTATATTTTAAGAATTTTATTGCCGCTGAGTAACATCAGCAATATCTATGGGTCAGCGGGATCGATTATTGTAATTATGCTTTTTGTATTCTACTCTTCGTTGATATTTTATTTTGGTGCATCTTTTATTAAAGCGCTCAGCATTGGCAGGGCAACACCAATTATACCCAAAAATGGGTCGTTTGCTTACGAACTAACCGAGGTTGAATTGGAAAAAGAGAATTAATTCGGCTTGGAACGAGCGTTTACTAAATTACTTATTTGTTCAGGTTGAAAATTAACTTATCAAGAAGGCTTTTTAACTGGTTAATTTCTTCAAGACTCACACCGAGATTATCGCCCAGCTGAGCACGCAATACAGGCGCCTTTTCTTTTAAAGCACTGCCTTTTTCTGTTAGAGATATTACAATACTCCTTTCATCTTTTAAAGACCTAACGCGTTCAACCAATCCAGTTTCCTGCATCCGCTTAAGCAACGGGGTCAAAGTATTCGATTGTAACATCAATTTTTGTGAAAGCACCGTTAAACTAACCGAATCAGTTTCCCAAAGCACCATTAGCACAAGATACTGTGGATAGGTAATTCCCAAACTATCAAGTACTGGCTGATAACATTTAGTTACCAACCTGGAAGCAGCATAAAGCGGGAAGCACAATTGATTTTCGAGTTTAATAGCATCATTTATTTCCATCACAACTTTCTTTACTAAGAATAACAAAATATTCAGCTAAGTAAATAATTTTTAACTGAAATTTTCTATCACGGGCCTAATCATCGAAAAATCGTTATTGCGGGATGCACAATAACGATTTCATTTTGATTCTAATTAAATTACTTCCAGCTTAACATCGATGTTTCCTCGGGTGGCGTTAGAATATGGACAAATTGTATGGGCTTTTTCTACCAGTTGCTGAGCTTGCGCCATCTCAACTCCTGGTATACGTACCTGTAGCGATACACCAAGTACAAAACCTCCCTGCCCATTCGAATGAAGAGCAACATTTGCTTTAACTGTAGAAGGTTCTTCAGGTTTAACTTTTGCCTGGCCCATAACTAAATTAAGTGCACTATCAAAGCAAGCTGCATAGCCTGCAGCAAAAAGTTGTTCTGGGTTGGTATAGCCTTGCTCGCTTCCACCCAATTCTTTTGGCATTCTAACTTCCAATTCCAATGCGCCATTTTCACTTGTTATTTTTCCATTACGGCCACCAGTTACGGTAGCACTAGTTTCATACAACGTTTTCATATTATGTCTTTTTTAAATCGTAAACGATTATATCGTTTACGATACAAATATAAATATCTATTTATTAGAAACAAATTTTATTGCTAAAACTTATTTCTTTAAAATATTGGGCACAAAAAAAGGTGTCCACCAGTTAATGAACACCTTTTAAATTTTTAATAAGTAGGCTTACAAAATCCGATAACCTAAACCAACTGTAAATAAGTTTAACTTAGTTCCAGGATAACCTGCTTTATTAATTTTTGATAAGCCGAGTTCGTAACGCGCATCAAAGCTTAATTTTTTAAGGTCTAAACCTGCTCCAAACTGCCAAGCTAAAGCCTGATTTTTAAAGTCGGCCCTGAAAACGCTTCCTGCAGCCTGACCAAAACTTTGATTTTCATCTAATATCAATGAAAACATAGGTCCGGTGTTTAAACGGAGCCCAATACCAGCGGCACCAAACTTCGTACCTACCAATAATGGCACATCTAAACTTGTAAAACGCACTTTATTTACCTCCCCAGTTGACTCACTTACTAAATCCGCTTTCTTTCCCGATACATAAAGTTCAGGTTGGAAGTAAACGCCTGCTGCACCTACCCTGGCCCAAAGACCACCGTAAAAACCAGCGCGGTTGTTACTGTTAAAAGTGTTTTCACTGTCAAATTTCGAAAAATTTGCACCAGCTTTAATGCCCAGCTGGAAAGATGGCAGTACCTGTGCGCTGGCAAATAAGCCAACAAGCAAAAAGGCAACGGTTAAAGATAAAAATTTCATATGCGATTAATTTTAGCTGGTGGCGTTGTTAATGGCTTCTTGTTCTTTTAAAGCATCAACATTGTTTTTATCACCAAAGTTTTGTGTTTTACCTGCAAAGTAATCTAAAATTCCCGAAATAGTATCTAAGTTATCGGCTAAATTTTGATGAATATCCGGTAAATCTTTTTCCAGGCGGTTATCGCCCAATTCGATATTATCAACTTCAATTTTACCAATTTTCTGAATAAGTGCCTGTTGAGAGTTTTGCAAATCTTCCAATTCACGCACAATCTTTTCCATTAATTCAAACTTCTTTAAAGTATTCATAGGTTCTTATTTTTAGTTAAACTATTTCTTATAAACCCCTTAGCGCTGATTTTGTTTTATTTCGCCAATCTTTTGGCAAAACAGATTTGGAAATATCAAAAACAACTAATAAATTAGTTAAAAATTATCCAAGATGAAAAAGCTTCTTACACTATTGGCTTTATTTGGTTTAAGTTTAGCAGCTTATGCACAAAATACGAGCGCTGTTGACAAGGAGAAACTTTTCGATTTTTATCAGACTCAACGTTATGCCGATGCTGCTCAATACCTCAAAAGTATTTACGGCGAAGAGGTGAACGATTTCAAAACCCTCAGCCAGATTGGTTATTGTTTTTTAATGGCGGGAAATAATGTAGAAGCCGAGAAATTTTACGTCAAGGCCTATGCACTACAACCGCAGAGCCTACCTATTCTTTTCAGTCTAGGTAATATTAATACCAAAAGAGGCAATACCGAAAAGGCTAAACTCTATTACGGTGAAATTGTAAAAATAGACAGCAATAACTTTAACGTATATAAATTGCTGGCCAATTTGTACAGTTCTCCAAAAGATGATTCGCTTAAGCTCATATACCTCTTAAAGGCTAATCTGATCAATCCGCTAGAGGGCGATGTTGCTACCGATCTCGCTGAGGTGCATGCTGCTTATCAGCAATATGAAAAAGCTTATGATGTACTAAATATTGCCATTAAAGGAGATAGTGACAACCTGGTGCTGCAAAGGGCGAAACTTCCGATAGCCAATCAGCTTAAAAAGTATAGCGAAGTGATTGCATCGGGAGGGAAACTGTTGAAAAATGGTGCCGATGCAGGAGTGATAAAAGATGTTGCAAAGGCCTATTATTATACCAAAAAATATCAAAAAGCAATTGATCTTTTTAAACAACTGGAGGTAGCAGCGATGGGAAATGAGGCAACTTTATATTACACATCACTCAGTTACCGGGCTTTAAAAAATTATCTGCAGGCGACTATTTATACTAAAAAAACTATCGATGAGGCCATTTCACCCAATACTTCAAGCTATTATTCGCTGTTGGGAATGGTTTATGAAGAAAACAGTCAGTTTACATTGGCAAACGCCGCATATAAAAAAGGCCTGCAGTTTAAAGCCACGCCTACTTTATATTATCGTTTGGCTGTATTTTACGATACCCGTTTAAAACAGGAAAAAAATGCACTAAAATATTATAACCTTTATCTAAAAAGCAAGCCCAGCTTAATCGATGATAAAGAAGAAATTAAATTTTCAAAGGATCGGATTGCACAGCTAAACCTGGCCGATTAGACCAGATCTTCGAAAACAGGTTTTACATTATCCCAAAATTCATCTAAGGCAATTATTCTGGGTTTAAAAAAGGAAATTAACGTAGGCCAGTGCTGTTTATTAAAAATGCTCACTCCTGTAATGCTGATCGAAATCTGTGATACCGTTTTACCGAAATCATCGGTTGCATCTTTAATCCAGTCCCATTCTTCGTTTACGGTATTGGTAAACAGAAGCTTAAATTCTTCAAACTGCTCGAAGATAAGGTGCCTGATGTCAGCATCGGGATGTGATAGCTGAATGCTGATAAAGGCCTTTTTACCATCAACATCCATCTTAAAGAAGATGTTCTTCACCCCCGTTTTGTAGTTCGTCCAGTTTACGGTAGAACCACTCGCCGAAGGGACGGGTTTCATGTATTGCCCGAAACTGATCCAAAACTGTTGGCGCAAGCGTGCTGCTTCTTCTTTACTGTACATTTATTTTTTTAGCATTGGCTAAGAATAAAAGGATCGTCATCTCGACTGTAGCAACGCGAAATGGAGAGATCTATCGAGGTAGGTTTCTTCGTTGCGCTCCGCCCGAAATGACGATCTTTTGCCTTCTTTTTACAATGCTGCAATTATAAGCGATTAATATTTATATTCAAAATGATAGCTACCTGAGCCTATTTCTTCCTTTTTATCGTTTTTTGGTAATATCACTGTAGCGGTTGCATTGGCAGGAACGGTTACATCGAGTTTAAAAACACCATCTGCAATCGTCCATGATGACTTAACAGTACCATACACCGTTTCCAGTTCTGCGGATGCGCTGGTTAATTTCCCGCCCGGTCTTGGTGCAATTAAAATGGTTTTGTAACCTGGTTGCGCTGATACCGGATTAATACCGGCAATATTTTTATACATCCAATCGCCGATAGCTCCGTAGGCATAATGGTTAAAAGAATTCATATCAGCCGTTTGGAAAGAACCGTCTTGTTTAATACCGTCCCAACGCTCCCAGATGGTGGTTGCTCCCATTTTAACCGGATATAACCACGAAGGATAATTTTCCTGCAGTAACAGACTGTAAGCTACATCTTCGTGTCCAAAGCGGCTCAATACGTGGCACAGGTATGGCGTGCCCAAAAAACCTGTCGTAAGGTGATTCCCGTAATCTTTTACATTATCTACCAACCTTTGTGCAGCCTGTGCACGTAAGTTTTCAGGCAGCATATCAAACTGTAATGCCAACACATATGCAGTTTGGGTGTTAGAGATCAGCTTTCCATTTGGCGTCATATTTTCTTTGATATAAGCCGCCTTAATCTGCTCCAATAGTGCAGTGTATTTGGTTACATCATCTGTTTTGCCCAATACCTTTGCTGCATTTATAAGCAACTGTGTAGAATGCGCATAAAATGTTTGGGCAATCATATACTTATCTGTTACCGCGGCACGGCCATCATTATCATCATTAGGACGGTAAAACAACCAATCGCCAAAGTGGAAACCCGTGTTCCAAAGGTTGTTCTTTGCCACTGAAGAAATATAATCTACCCATTTTTTCATACTGCCATACTGTACTTCCAATATGCCTTTATCTCCATAGGAAACATACATATCCCATGGTATAATGGTGGCCACATCGGCCCAACCTGCAGAACCAGCATCATTTTGGCTGAGCACATTCGGAACAACAAAAGGAACGCTACCGTTAGGAAGCTGATCTGCAGAAACATCTTTTAGCCATTTGGTAAAAAACCCCGATACATCCATATTATATGCAGCTGTTGTGGCAAATGCCTGTGCATCCCCTGTCCAGCCTAAACGTTCGTCTCTTTGCGGACAGTCTGTCGGCACATCGACAAAATTTCCTTTCTGCCCCCATGAAATGTTATGCTGCAATTGATTTAGCAAAGGATTTGAAGTCGTGAATTTTCCGCTGGTTTTCATATCCGAATAAACAGCTACAGCGGTAAGGTTTTCCAGTTTCAGTTCGCCCGGGTATCCATCTATTTTGACGTATCTAAACCCCTGAAAAGAAAAATGAGGTTCGAATACCTGTTCAGTTCCGCCTTTTAAAATATAATTGTTCTGTTGCTTGGCCGACCGGAGGTTAGTGGTATAAAAATTCCCTTCTTTGGTTAATACCTCAGCATGGCTAATGGTAATTTTGGTACCTGCTGCACCTTTGGCTTTTAGTATTACCCAGCCCACTAAGTTCTGCCCAAAATCAACCACGGTTTCACCTTTTGGGGTTTTAAATATTTTTAACGCTTTAAATGTTTCGTGTTTGCTTACCTGCGGTCCGCTCATCCCAACAAGCTTTTCTGGGCCCTTTGCGAGCTCCTGCACAGGTTTCCAGGTAGTATTTTCTTTAAAGCCAATATTATTCCAGCCTTGGGGTTCTAAACGGGCATCGTAGGTTTCTCCGTCATAAATATTGGAAGCTAGTATTGGTCCATAACCTGTTTTCCAGCTGTTATCACTTATAATGGTTTCTGTTGTTCCATCAGTATATTCCACTTCCAGTTGCAGCAATAAATCCCTGGTATCGCCATAAAATTGTTTTTGATTACTAAATCCGATGCGCCCTTTGTACCAGCCATCGCCTAGTGAAACGCCAATTACATTGGCTCCTTTCTTTAGCGATTGCTTAACATCGTAAACCTGATATTGAATATGATCTTTATAACTTGTCCACCCTGGCGCAAAATAAGCATCGCTAACCCGTCCGCCATTAATACTGGCCTCATACAAACCCTTAGCGGTAATGTAAGCCATTGCAGATTTTACTTCTTTTTTCAGGTTAAATTCTTTTCTGAATAGTGGACTGGCCAGCGAAGTATCTTTTCCGTTTACCGAAATCCATTTTGCACTCCAATCCTCAGCTTTTAAACCTGTTTGAAAAAACTGAACCGCCGACCATGCAGACGCATTTCCCTGGTTGTCTTTTACCCTAACCTGCCAGTAGTATCTAGTTTTTGAGAATAAACCAGGGCCATCATATGAAATGAGTACCGATTGATCGCTGTTTACACTTGCTTTCCATAAAACTTTATCAATACTTGCCGTTGTACCCAGTCTGATTTCGTAATTCTGTTGTTTGGTATTTTTTAGATCCGAATTGATTTTCCAGCTAAATCTGGGTTTTGGATTATCAATACTAAAAGGATTTACTAAATGCTCAACAGTTAAATCTTTTACAGAGATTTTCTGTGCTAAAACATTCGTCGTAAATAAAAGCAATAAGGCAAGGGTAGTTAGTGTGCCTGAGGTACGGAAATTCTTGTTCATATTGGTTAGCGTTAATTTTTTACTCTTAACTGTACGATAATCAGAAATATTATTTATCCAACCATCCTGTACTGTTATGAAAAATTAAGCGTTAGCACAACGACAATAATTAACAAAACGCTATTTATCAAACACTTACAAACACAAACTAACATTAAAAGAATATAGCTTATCGGTTCATTAACCGCGCAACATATTTGCCGATAATATCGAACTCTAAATTTACGGTATCGCCAACTTCAACTTCCTGTAAATTGGTATGTTCGAAGGTATAAGGGATGATAAATACCGAAAACTCATCTGGCTCGGAATTTACGACAGTGAGGCTGATACCGTTTACACAGGCAGAACCTTTTTCTACGGTTACATTTCCGGCCGAAGCATCGTATTTAAAGCGGTACTCCCAGCTACCATCCAGTGCTTCGCGTTTCACGCAAACAGCTGTCTGGTCTACGTGGCCCTGCACAATATGTCCATCTAAACGTGCATTCATCTGCATGCAACGCTCAAGGTTAACTTTACTGCCTACTTTTAAACCATCAAGATTGGTTTTGTTTAGTGTTTCATCTATCGCGGTAACAGTATGTGTTCCATCATTTAAGGCCACCACTGTCAGGCACACCCCATTATGGGCTACACTCTGGTCGATTTTCAGCTCATGGCTAATAGCAGAAGAGATGGTAAAGTGGATATTGGTATGGTCGTTTTTAATGGCGGTAACTTCGCCAAGCGTTTCTATAATTCCTGTGAACATTTTTTCTTTTTTTTACAGCGTCATTCCCGCGCAGGCGGGAATCTTAAAGCTAAATACGCGCTTTAAAGGTAAAGATCCCCAATCAAGTTGGGAATGACGATCCCATGCAATAATGGTTTATTTTATTATTAGCGAGAAAGATGCTGAAACAAGTTCAGCATGACGCCCCCTAATGAGGCGTTCTCTATGTTGTTAATATTTCAATCTATTTTTTCTCCAATCGGAGCTATTTTTAACCAAGCTATCACCCAACTTCACCTCTTTCTTTTCAAACAGCTTTGCTGCAATTACCGCAGCAATCAGGGCTTCTGTTTCATCATGTACCTTTAAGCTTTCTGGCTTAAAGTATTTACCTACAAAATGCGTATCGAAATTACCCGTTTTAAAAGCCTCGTGCTGCATTACAAATTTACCAAAACCCAAAGTAGTTTCTATCCCCGTAATATCATATTCTTCAATAGCCCTCACCATTCGCTCAATAGCTTCTTCCCTATCTTTACCATAAGTGATCAGTTTCGCAATCATCGGATCATAATAAATCGGAATATCCATGCCCTGCTCAAAGCCATCATCAACCCTTACCCCATTGCCTTTGGGCGTACTGTAAGTCTGCAAAGTGCCAATATCAGGCAGGAAATTATTGGCTGGGTCTTCGGCATAAACGCGAAGTTCTATGGCATGTCCATTGATTTTCAAATCCTCCTGACTAAAGCTCAGTTTTTCGCCTGAGGCAATTTTTAACTGCTCTTTTACCAGATCTATACCTGTAATGAGTTCGGTTACCGGATGTTCTACCTGTAAGCGGGTATTCATTTCCAGGAAAAAGAAATCGAGGTTCTCATCCAAAATAAACTCAACGGTACCAGCACCGGTATAATTAACCGAACGGGCCACATCTACCGCACATTTACCCATCTGCTGCCTGATTTCTTCAGTTAAAACCGATGAAGGTGCTTCTTCTACCACTTTCTGGTGACGGCGCTGTACGGAGCACTCCCGTTCAAAAAGATGAACAATATTACCATGTGTATCGCCCAAAACCTGTATTTCGATGTGCCTTGGTGAGGTAACATAACGTTCAATAAAAACCGCTCCATCGCCAAAGGCCGAGGTCGCTTCGCTTACGGCAAGTTGCATCTGTTCTTCAAAATCTTCAGCCCGCTCTACAATGCGCATGCCCTTGCCTCCGCCACCTGCAGCAGCTTTGATCAGGATGGGGAAACCAACTTCGATAGCGCGTTGTTTAGCTTCGTTTACATCCTGAATGGCTTCTTCCGTTCCAGGGACCATAGGGATGTTATATTTTAATGCTGCAGCCTTTGCAGATAATTTGTTACCCATGGTTTCCATGGCCTGCGGTGAAGGACCAACCAGGATGAGGCCAGCATCGGCAACTTTCTGTGCAAAACCTGCATTTTCTGATAGAAATCCATAGCCTGGGTGAATGGCCTCTGCACCAGTTAATTTACAGGCTTCGATGATCTTCTCACCCACCAGGTAACTTTGGCTGGATGGAGCCGGCCCAATACAAACCGCCTCGTCGGCATAACGTACATGCAGCGCATTACGGTCTGCTTCAGAAAAAATTGCAACCGTTTTGATACCCATTTCTTTCGCAGAACGCATGATGCGCAAAGCAATTTCGCCACGGTTAGCGATTAAAAGTTTGGAGATTGGGGTTACGGGTTTGGTGTGGTTAGGCATTTGGCTAGACTTTATAATCTTATTAAACCGGACTATTGACCATTAACAATTTAACTATTGACTAAAAACTTCGGACTCCGGTCTCCGGACCTCCGACTGTACCTACAAATGTAATATTATTTCAATTGCCTGATCGATCATTTCGGCACTTAGATCCAGGTGAGTTACCAAACGGATCGTACTTGCACTGGTGGTATTGCAATGCAGTCCTTTTTCTTTCAATTGGTGCACAATTTTCTCTGCCGATCCCTTTTCTACTTCAAAAATAACAATGTTGGTTTCTACAGGCATTACCGATTTTACATATTTTGCGGTGGCTAAAGCATTTGCCAAAGCCTGCGCATGGGCATGATCGTCTTTTAAGCGTGTTACGTGATGATCGAGCGCATAAATGCCAGCAGCAGCTAAAAACCCTGCCTGGCGCATGCCTCCGCCAAAAGCTTTTCTAATTTTCCGGGCTTTATGTATCATCTGTTTGCTGCCCAATAGCACAGAGCCAACTGGTGCACCAAGTCCTTTAGATAGGCAGACCGAAATCCCATCAAAATATTTTCCGTATTCGCCCGCTTCGTCACCTGTAGCCACAAGTGCATTAAAGATACGCGCACCGTCTAAATGCAGTTTTAGTCCTTTTATATTACAGAGGTGATGGATCGGGGCAATCTGTGATAAGGTGTAACAGCTTCCGCCACCTTTATTTACCGTATTTTCTAAAACAACCAAACTTGAGTTGGGATAGTGAATATTATCCTCATTGATTTCTGGTTCAATCAACTCTGGCGTCAAAATCCCTCGTTCACCATACAACAACCTTACCGATGCGCCCGAGTGATAGGCAATGCCTCCAATTTCGTAGCGATAAACATGCGCGGTCTGATCACAGATCACCTCATCCATGGGCTGGGTAAAACACTTGATCGCTATCTGGTTGGTCATCGTTCCCGAAGGACAGAATAATCCAGCTTCCATGTTAAAAGTCGAAGCCAATTTTGTCTCCAACGCATGCACCGTTTCGTCTTCACCAAAAACGTCGTCGCCCACTTTTGCATCCATCATGGCATCTAACATTCCGGCAGTAGGCTTGGTTACTGTATCACTCCTGAAATCTAAAAATCTGTTGTTCATTTCGCTATCTGGTTGTAAAATATTGTTGACGTTAAAAAAAAAGACCAATGCCCTTTCTGGTATAATTTTAAGGTTTTTCAGCGATTAAACGCTCTATATAGTGTATTTTTTACACACTTAATTTTTGACAACAACAAATTGTTAAAAAATTATTAAAAAAAAGGATACAAAATATAAGACTTTTTATACTTTTATCGTGCTAAAACCAAAAATAAATAAAATGATAGTAATTGCAGACGGCGGATCTACCAAAACAAATTGGTGTTTGATTAACGAGGCCGGCAGAAAAATTTACTTTAACACCGAAGGTTACAATCCATATTTTTCTAAAGGAGAGTACATTGTAAAGTCTTTGAATGAGACTCTTCCAGACCACTTGGAAAGAGAGAAATTAACAGCAGTTTATTACTACGGTGCCGGCTGTTCTACACCTGCAAATGTTAAGATTGTGGCCGATGCCATGCAACAGATCTTCACCAATGCAACCATTTTTGTAGGTCATGATTTACTTGCTTCATCTAGAGCACTTCTTGGAAACGAGCCAGGATTTGCTGCTATTTTAGGCACAGGTACAAATTCATGCCTTTATGATGGATCTGAAATTACCATGAACATCGATTCATTGGGTTATTTCTTAGGTGATGAAGGTAGCGGCTCGTACATCGGTAAGCGCATTTTAAGCGATTACATGAAAGGTTACATGCCGAAAGGATTACGTGAAGCTTTTTACGATAACTACGCTTTAACCAACGAAGATATTTTCGATAACATTTACAATAAGCCACTGCCAAACCGTTTCTGCGCAAGCTTTAGTAAATTCTTATACGATTTTAAAGATAACTATGAGGATTATGCTTTTGCTACCATTGACTATGCTTTTACCGCATTTTTCGAAGCTTTGGTCATCCACTACCCTAACTACAAAGACCACAAATTAAACTGTGTGGGTTCTGTAGGTTATAGTTTCCGTGATATTTTAAGTATTGTAGCCGACCGTTACGAAATGGGTGTGGGTAAAATTATCCGCTCACCTATAGATGATCTGGTACATTATCACCTGGAGTTAGCTCCGAAGGCTTAGTCTTCAGTCCTAAGTCTGGAGTCCTAAGTCCGGAGTCGGATTACAACTATATAAAAATCCCCGATTTGAAATTCAAACCGGGGATTTTTTGTATCTATCTAAAAGTATTTTTCCTGCTCTTCGTCTTGTATCTCACGTCTCAGATCTAATGTCTCAAATCTAAAAAGAGATCTCCTTACCAAAAAGCTTAGCGTATTTACGCTTATCAAAACGGTACAAAGTAGCCGCACGGTAAGAAACTCCTTTTTGTTTTTCATCAAGCTCTTTTAGTACGCCAAAACTCACAATCTTCTTTCTAAAGTTCCTTTTATCGAGTTTTTTACCCAAAACCAGTTCATAAACATGCTGCAATTGCGTTAAAGTAAATTTCTCTGGCAAGAGTTCGAAAGCAATTGGCTGGTGTTTAATCCGGCGTTTTATTTTTTCTAATCCTTTATCGTAAATTTTCTGGTGGTCGAAAGCCAGTTTAGGCAGATCGGTAATCGGCAGCCAATTGGCCCGTTTGGCATAAGTACTGATGGGGCGTAGTTCTTTATCCCCGCCCAAACGGATCAAAGCATAATAAGCCAAAGTAATTACCCTTCCTTGCGGGTGCCTGTGCGGATCGCCAAAAGCATAATACTGCTCCATATAAATACCGCGCAAACCGGTAAGTTCGTACAAAATGCGGGAGGCTGATTGATCTAAACTTTCATCAGGGCCAACAATGTTACCGGGCAGTGCCCACCAATCTTTAAACGGTTCTTCATTCCTTTCGATCAGTAGGATTTTTAATTCCTTACCATCAAATCCAAACAAAACGCAATCTATCGAGAATACAGAATCTAAATGAGGTAAAATTTGTTCCAAAGTAAAATTTAGTTATTTTAAGCAGATAAAGGTATGACTTTCAATATTAAGTAAAAAAAATAAAATAAATTACTTAGTGTAAAAAATACACACTATATTCGTGTTATAAAGATGGAGCCAAATATAAAAAATATAGCCGTATTAACTTCTGGAGGCGATGCCCCGGGAATGAATGCTGCAATCAGAGCTGTTGTACGTACCGGAATTTACCATGGCATTAACATGTTTGGTGTAATGCAAGGTTACCAGGGTTTAATTACTGACAACATAAAACCAATGGACGCCCGTTCTGTAAGTAATATTTTACACTTGGGCGGTACCATATTAAAAACTGCACGCTGTTTAGAGTTTAAAACAGACGAAGGTCAACAGATTGCCTACAATAACTTAAAGAAAAACGATATTGATGGACTAGTGGTAATCGGAGGTGACGGAACATTCACCGGAGCGAAACGCTTTTCAGAAACTTTTGGAGTTAAGGTAATCGGTATACCGGGTACAATTGATAACGACCTAGTTGGATCTGATTTTACTTTAGGTTACGATACTGCCATTAACACTGTAATCGAAGCGATCGATAAAATCAGGGATACTGCCGATGCACACGACCGTTTGTTCTTTATAGAAGTAATGGGTCGCGATTCGGGTTGTATTGCATTAAGAAGTTCGATTGCCAGTGGTGCCGAAGCTGTTTTGTTACCTGAAAAGGAAACCAGCGTTAACGAATTGATTAATAAACTGGCCTTAGGCGCAGCTACAAAAAAATCGTCGAGTATTGTTATCGTAGCCGAAGGCCATAAACAAGGCGGTGCTTACGATATTGCTAAAAAGGTAAAAGAAACTTTTGATCATTATGATACAAAAGTAACCATACTTGGCCACCTTCAACGTGGCGGTAGCCCAAGCAGTTTCGATAGAATTTTGGGCAGTCGTTTAGGTTTTGCCGCAGTAAATGCGTTAATTGCAGGCGAAACGGAGCAAATGGTAGGCTTAAAAGGAAACGAAATAAAATTAACCAGCATAAGAGAGGCTTTAACCGCTCATTCTTTTAAACTCGAGCCCGATTTAATGGAAATGACAGAGGTACTTTCAATATAATATGGTAGCAGTTGTTTATAGCGGATCGAAAACAGCATTTTGGAAAATAACACAAAATGGACAAGTAGTAGCACATTGTAATACTACCGGCTTAAACCCCTGTTTTGTTGATCCAAAAACGATCTTACAGATTTTAAACAAAAAAGTTGCCCTGGTTAACAATGCAGAAAATATAAAGAAAATTTATTTCTTTGCAGCCGGAGCATCATCAGCAGACAGAAAAGAGGAATTAGCCAAAACCCTTGCATCATTTTTCAAATACAGCAAAATTGTTGTAGAGAATGATTTATTCGGCGCCGCTAAAGCCGCCTGTTATGACCAGCCTGGTATTGTTGGCATGTTGGGCAGTGGCGCACATTGTGCTTACTTTGATGGAAAAAAGCCAGTAAACAATAACTTTGGATTAGGTTATATCTTAGGCGACGAAGGTTCTTCGAATTACTTTGGAAAAATACTCCTGAGGGAATTCTTGAGCCTTAAAATGCCTAAAGACATTGAAACCAAGTTCATATTAACCTACAATCTAGACCGCCCTCAAATATTAGAACGTATTTACAATAAGCCACAGGCGAATATATTTTTAACCTCATTTTTCGATTTTTTTACCCAAAACAGTAAACACGAATATATCCGTAAGCTGATTGATGGAGGATTTGAAAAATATATCGAAACTTATGTTTTGCCAATAGCAGAAAAATACAGCGACCGGGAGATACATATTGTAGGTAAGGTAGGTGCCGAGCTCGAAGACCGGTTAAGGTTGGTAGCGGACAGATACGACATAAAAATTAAAAGCATTATTAAAGAACCAATACAAAATTTATTAAAACATTACATTAATTAACAGAACAATGAGCAAAATTGGAATAAACGGCTTTGGCCGTATTGGCCGACTGGTTTTCAGAGCCGCATTAAAAAGAGGATTAGATATTGTAGCGATCAACGATTTGATCGAGCCAGATTATATGGCATACATGTTAAAATATGATACGACACATGGCAAATTTGATGGCACTATTGAAGTTGTTGATGGTAATTTAGTGGTTAATGGTAAAACAATCCGCGTAACTGCTGAAAGAAATCCAGCTGATTTAAAATGGGATGCTGTAGGTGTTGAAGTAGTAATCGAATCAACAGGTTTATTCTTAACCCGTGCTGATGCTGAAAAACACATCGCTGCAGGTGCTAAAAAAGTAGTTTTCTCTGCTCCTGCTAAAGATAGTGATATCCCTACTTATGTAATGGGCGTAAACCACCATAAATTAACTGCAGATCAAACTATTGTTTCTAATGCATCTTGTACTACAAACTGTTTAGCACCAATTGCTAAAGTTTTAAACGATAACTTCGGTATTGTTGAAGGTTTAATGAGCACAATCCATGCTGTAACTGCAACTCAAAAAACAGTTGATGGTCCTTCAGCCAAAGATTGGAGAGGTGGCCGTGGTGGTTTCTCTAACATCATCCCTTCTTCTACTGGTGCTGCTAAAGCAGTGGGTATGGTTTTACCTGAATTAAAAGGTAAATTAACCGGTATGTCTTTCCGTGTTCCTGTTGCTGATGTTTCAGTAGTAGATTTGACTGCACGTTTAGAAAAACCTGCTACTTATGAGCAAATCAAAGCAGCTATGAAAGCAGCTTCTGAAGGTGAACTAAAAGGTGTGTTGGCTTATACTGAAGACGAAGTTGTTTCTTCTGACTTTATTGGTGACGACCACGCGTCTATTTTCGATGCAAAAGCTGGTATCTCATTGAACGATAATTTCGTTAAAGTGGTATCTTGGTACGATAATGAGTGGGGATATTCTTCTGCATTAGCTAAATTTGTAGAATATTACGCAAGTTTGTAATAAAAAAATCGCTTTAAGCGTTTTTCAAACCTATATAAAGGGCAACATTATTCATTTAATGTTGCCTTTTTGTTTTAAACATGTTTTTCACCAGTAAAATATATTTTAATTTTGGCCAATAAAATATTTTATCATTAATTATCATATCAAAAATCACCTTTCACACCACAAAAAATCCAAAAAACGCAATAAAAAACTGATAAAAATCAATTCACAACCAAAAACAAATGGATTTTGACTATATCATATCATAAATTGACAATATTTAACAATTACTTAACATATTTTTCCGTTATATTTGCAACACAGTCGTTTTAAACTCCAAAATCTCCCATAAAAAGATCGGTAAATAAAAAATGACAAAAAAAATACTTAAAATTTTCTTAGTGTATTTTTTACACTATCAAATTTTTTACTATATTTGTAGAGTAATAAACGGAACGATGTTTATCACCACAAAAAAAGATAAATCATTTTCTTGAAAAACCCTGGTTTAGATAGAAGATTAAAGACAAAGCCTGGCTCATAACAGGTTTATATTTGGTTAGAAAAAAGAGACAAGTCTGGATAGATTGTCTCTTTTCTTATTTAAGGGCATTTGTAATACAATAGCATTGAAAATTCTTCGGGTACGGAAAGTCTTTTAAATTTCAATTATCAGTTCTTTTTGATAACCGTTATACTTTTCACTAATATATCCATGGGGATTACAAATAATCTCAGTTTCACCAAGATTATACCTTACCGGGGTATGGACATGACCGTGAATCCAATAAGCAGGTTTGTATTTGATGATGACATCTTCAAGATCTGATGCATAGGCTGAAGCAACTGGATCATTTTTATATTCCTGTGGTATAGACCTGATGCTTGGCGCATGATGGGTAATCACAACGTTTTTATATCCCTTTGATTCTTCAAGGCTTTTCTGTAGCCATTTTTTAGAAATCTGATGAATTTTATAAGTGTCGATCGTCCTTAATTTTGAGTACGAAGGATCCCTTCTAATCATCCGATAATCATTCATTTTGACCTGACAAATGACACCATATTCTACGGGATTTCCGAATAGTGAAAAATCTGTCCATAAAGTCGCTCCGTGAAACCTTATCCCTTCGAATTCAATACTATCATTCTCCAGTATGCTAACATTCGAACCTCTTGACGCTTCTATTATTTTATGGAGCGTATTGGGATATGTTCCTTTATAATATTCGTGATTGCCTAAAACATAAATTACAGGTTTGCCTGGAATATTTTCTCTAATCCATTCAATCCTTTTACACCTAAATTGATGTCACCCGCCAGAATGACAAGATCAGCATTTCCGAAAGATAATTCAGAAACACCAAATTCCTGGTGTAAATCACTTATGATCTGTATTTTCAATCGTTTATTTCAATTATTACTGCCACAAAATGCAATTGATGCTACAAAGAAAAGTACTTTTAATAGGCTTGCCATTTACCACAGGCGCTTTCCAGCCCTTTAGCACTAAAAGCTTTGCCCTCATTTTAGCCTCACAGTCTTTGGTGAGGCTTTCATCAGGAAAACCAACATCTGTTATATCTCCCTTTTCGTTAACATACAAGAGCATCTTTAATTTAGTTGGAGGATACCCACTGTTCTTAAAATCCTCCTTATTCATTAAGGGCATTACCTCATTACTTAAATACCTATAAAACCCACCTATCCCGCCTTTTGTATAAGTTGGTAAAGTATTTTCATATTGGGACTGGGGAACAACTTTTTTAGATGCGCTGGTTTTAATCTGCGCATGCCCCTCATAAAAGCCTGCAACAATTAAAACCAAAAGAATAAGACGAGCGCGTTTCATCTTATGAAGATAAAAAAAATTTGCTAAACCACCTCAATTCCCAAATGTTTATAAGGCTCCAGGATCGCATTATCAGGGTCTGTTTCAGTGATAATTACATCTACATCGGTAACCGGGCAAACATAATAAGGCTCCACGGTATTTATTTTCTCAAGCGCGGATAGTGCAATGATTTTCTGCGCCTGGTTAATCATGACATTATTCAGCTGGGCATCTTCATATATAATAGAGGTAATCCCCATGCTATAATGCAAACTACAGATACCAAGCATACAAACATCAGCCCTGACCTTTTTAAAGGTATCGATAGTTTCCTGCCCCATGGTGGTAAATGCCGTTTTATGCAATTTTCCGCCGGCAAATATCACTTCGGCATTGGGATGGTCTTCCAAAATATTGGCAACAGGAAAACTATTGGTAATAATGGTTATTTTTAAATCTTTAGGCAATGCGGCAGCCAGCGCTACTACCGAGGTACCACCATCGAAAAATACCACCTGACCATCTTTCAAAAATGCTAAGGCTTTGTTTGCAATAACCTGTTTGTGCTGCTGATTGTACTTTTCCCTATCCCGGTAATGCTGCGGAATGGGCGAATGGGAAATTGCACCACCCCTAACCGCCCTGAGTAGTCCTTGCATATCGAGCTCCTTAATATCACGGCGCACAGTATCTTCTGACACATTTAACAATGTGCTCAATTCGTTCAACCGCACCTTACTGTCTTTTTCCAGGGTATTTATAATAATTTGTAGACGCTCTTCTTTTACCATAACAATGCAATATATTGCAAATATATAAATTTACAACGATTATAACTTGCAATATATTGCAATATTAAATATTTTTGTTGCAAAAAAACAGCAAACAATGAGAAAAACAATAGGCATTGACATGGACGGCGTTCTCGCCGACATAGAAGACCATTTACTTCAGACCTACCAGGCAGAAACAGGCATTTTGCTTACCCGCAATGATATAAAAGGAAAATCAGAAGAAGAACTTTTTCCGGATAGGGCAATGGTAATGAAGATCTGCAATAGAACAGGCTTTTTCAGAAACCTGCCTGTTATGGAAGGTGCTGTTGAAGCCGTAAAAAAACTAATGGAAAACTACGAAATCTATATTGTTTCAGCAGCCATGGAATTCCCTTTATCGCTCTTCGAAAAACGCGAGTGGCTTGCAGAGCACTTTCCTTTTATCGGCTGGAAGAATATCATCTTTTGCGGCGATAAGCGCATAATAGATACCGATTATTTAATTGACGACCATTGTAAAAACCTTGATTTCTGTAAGGGAAAAGCCTTAATGTTTACAGCATTTCACAATGTAGAAAAAGATCATCACCAAAGGATAAATCATTGGAACGAGGTATCATCATTATTGAAGGAACTTGAAGAGACAAATCTTGCGATTGTCTAGTTAACATTTAGCCCATTCATATCCCCATGCGAGGATTAAAAAAAGGGTGTAGCCACTGGCTACACCCTCTATCTAAATTAACGCTCTCAACTAGAAGTTGATATAAGGCTCTCACCCCTTATGCCTACAATATTACGGCAGAAAGATTAAGATTTGATGAAGATTTTAGTTTAAAGCAAAAAAATTATTAGTCACCTCCACAACCACCACAGCTACCGCAAGAACTTCCACAGGATGAACCACAAGAACTGGCTCCGCCGCCGTCTCCCCCTCTACTCCTTTCATAACTTACCAATGGAACAAGGGTTGCAGTTAACACAGCCGATCCATATAAAAAGTAACTCCATCGCCAATCCTGTTCATCTTTTATTGCAGGCAAAATTGCCGACTTATACAAATCTGGGATGGTACGGGCACAAAACTGCTGATTGAGTACATAAAGGTGTTTAACCATAAAAATCACAAAAAATCCTGTCAGCAGTGCGATCTCAAAAATGGGTTTATCCCTTACAATACCTGTAGTTAAGCGAATGAGCGGAAACATAATAAGTGTTGCAAAAACTGTAAAATTTAAGTAAAACAGTCGTGCAAACTGTTTCGACTGGCTAAAATACCATTTAAATGCATCCATACTTTTGGCGGTGTTTCTGAAAATCGCTCTTGTCTGCAATTGCCCTAGCAGTTCGGGATAGAAGACTTCGCCCCTATCTTTTAACACCGAAACAACCTGAAGCTGCTCTCCGGAGAGATTATCTACATCTTTTGAAATATAAATACGGCGATGGGCATTTACGTTTAGCACACCCGCATGAATAAGTTCGCTTATGGGTCCGTTTATTACCTCGGCAAGTTGTTGTCTTTCAAGATAAACCAGCTCAAATGGTTTAAGGTGGTAAACGAACGACTGTCGATCGAAATCGCGCGCAATCTGTTTAAATCTGTTTTTGGTATATAAGCTGAGTATTACATAGGCGGGAAGCGCCAACCCGAGAAAACCCAAAATAAAATAAGGATTATCAATATGGATATAAACAGGTTTAAGCAAGTAATAAGAAGGAACTGTAAGCAAGATGAAAACCAGTACACCGTATAAGACAAAAAAACCAGTTTTAAGCTTGGCCGGTTCGAGATTCAAGCCGGCCAACATGGTATCATATCCCCAAATCGCTTTGGGCTGTGCTCCAAAATGTTCATGGTAAATGCGACTCGTCCGTTCTTTTGCCAGTCTAAACTGTTCTGCCTGCTCTTTTTGGTGTGTAGAGGGCACATGCTGGATCTGCTTACCAACCAGTACACAAAAATCCTGATAAGATTGTGTAAAAATGAGGTGCTGATGCCAAACCGTATCGACAATGGCGGAAGGAGAAACCATTACATCAGAAATGGCAGCCAGATACATAAATTTTTTATATTCTAACATGGCTTTTTCGGTAAAGTCTTTTGTCCATTGGTTTTCACTAGCCAATCTAATCGAAAAACTATATTCGCCCGGTGGATGATCGAAGTCAAATTGCTGTATGCTTTCCCAGAGGGTCTCATTCATATCTAAATGCCACTTACTTCTCAAATTCCAGCCACTTCCCTATCTTTTTCCAGGGAATGCTAAGTAACATAATTAATAATCCAACTACTACTTCCATATATAAATATACTACTAATCAGAAACATTAACAATATTGAATGAAGGCTTAACCGCCTATATAAACACTGACAGGCCAAAACAAAATAAGCCTCCCTTAAAAGAGAGGCTTACGAGTGTAATCTAAATCGTCCCGTTGATTTAATTTTTACTTACCCAAATTTAAACACAAATATGATGTTTAGCATATGCAATTTAAGGTTGTACATCAATTTGTAAAATGTGTATAGTGTTATGTAAACATAGTGTTTAAAATGAGTATTATCAATATTAAAATCGGATATAACGATGGAGATCAGGTGGAGAATAAGTATTTGATTAGAACTCTACACCAGCTCCCTTACCAACTTACTTCGTATGCGGCTAAGTGTTTCCAAACGCATCCCCAAATAACTGGCTATACACCTTAACGGCACTCTAGATATATCAAAAGAGTTTAGTTCCAAGAATTTTTCATAACGCCTTTCTGCCGAAGGTATCCGGGCTATTATGGCCCGCTCTGAGGCGGCATGATACTGGAGCGCCAAAATCTTTCTGCCAATAACATTCGTTTCCTGATAACTGGCATAAAGCTTATCAATCAATAAGTTCGGGATGGCAACCAATTCTGAATTTTCCAATGCCTGCAAATATTCAATTGAGGGCTGGATGCTTTCATCGGGATGTTGAATCGCTCCAATAAATTCGTTCCCTAAACTGATCCAAGTGGTAATCTCTTTATTATCATCTTTAATAAAACCCCTAACCAAGCCTGATACTACAAAAAAAACATAATCATTATTATCAATAGGAGATAAAATGTATTTATTTTTCTTGACTAGAAGAGGATCTACATTTTTTTCTATTTCCTGGATAAATCCAGAGGTTATGGGGCATAAACTGCTGAAATAATTTAATACAGCGTTCACTAAAAATGCCTTGCGGGATTCGAGCATACACAAATAGGGATAGACTTTAGACCCTTAATTATAGCTATTTTTAACGGAATATAAAAATAAAGTAGATTATTGAGACAATTATGATGTTTAAATACCTTTATAATGAGGATTTTTCAATATTTTAAAGCACAAACTGATTTATCCAGGTAAAAATACTGAGTTTAGCTTATTAAGCAACCGAATAGCGTATGCATAACAGAGGCGACAATCTTAAAAAAAGAATTCAACAAATAAGATGAAACGTTTTTACAACATTCATTTCGTTCATTTTTTTTACAAAAAAAGCAAATGCGCGCAGCCCGCATAGAGAAAAACCAATTTAAAAGTAACATTTTGGCCTTCTGCTTTTTGCAGTTTGCAGATAATAACCAATAGATATTTCGTGTGAGCCATAATCGTAGCTACCGAATTTATTTAAACTATAATCGTAACCATAGCCAATCCGGAGGTTTTCACGGACAAAGAACTCGGTAATCAATCCGATGGCACTCCTTGCCCTTAAATCGCTTTGTAATGCTGGCTTAGGATAAAATTTTACGGAGGTTCTATACGCAGCACCTAACCAAAGTTTTTCTTTGATCATTAAAAAGGCATTAAGATCCAATGAGGTTGGTCCGTTCAAATCATCTTTAATCAAAAAAGTAGGTTTGAACATAAAATCATTATTCACAGGAAATATCATTCCCGCTGTTAAATAAAAATGCGGCTTAGAAGTAATACTTAAGAGATTATTATCCCTAAAAACAGGAAGGTACTGTGTAAGCAGGTTATTGGCGGAGAAACCGATAAAGAATTTTTCATTCGAATAATGTACACCAGCCCTAATATCTGGTACAATACGGCTTTCATATCCTGTCGGAATCTTGTTGTCGCCAGTTTCATTTGGATCTAACAAACTTCCGTTAAGCCCCATCTGCATTACGCCCACTCCAACGCCAAAAGCAAGTACATTGGTTTCGGTACGGTCTAGTTTAATGCGGTAAGCAAAATTCCCCGATAGGTTTAACGAGTTCTGTGCCCCAATTTTATCTTTCGACACCAACAAACCCAAACCTAGACTTTCTTCCTTAACCGCTTCATCTACCGATATGGAAAGCGTTTGGGGAGCACCCTGAATACCCGTCCATTGGGCCCTAACAAAAGCCTGCATATATAGCTCTTCTTTGTAGCCTGCATAAGCCGGGTTGATATATAAACCATTGAACATATATTGTCCAAACTGGGCATTCTGCTGAGCGAACAGACAAAGGCAGATTAAATTAAATAATGCGGTTACAACAATCTTTTTCATCTGTATAATTTAGTTTCATACCCTCATATTTTAAATCCACTTACCTGATCACGGTAACATAACCTTTAAATTCCTGCCATTGAGCACTTGCAGTTTTTACTTTAAGCACATAGAAATATGTTCCATCTACTAAACCATTAGCTGTCCAGTCGTTTAAATAGCTATCTTTTTCATAAACAGTACTTCCCCAGCGGTTAATAATGGTAAGCTGGTTTTCGCTATAGCGGTCTAAGCGTTCAATAAAAAAGGTTTCATTTTTTCCATCGCCGTTTGGCGTAAACACATTAGGTATTTTAAGCCCCGTGATTTCTTTGGTATCAACCGATATATTGTTAGATGGATCAGGATCAATTTCATTGATGGTTACGGAGGCACTGTTTACCACATTACCCGGTTTCATGGCTCTTACGTTAACTACAAGTTCTACAAAACTGCCATTGGCTAAAGTAGGTATTGCCCACGAAACGGTTTTGGTTTGCTCGTTATAACTCGCGGTGCCCACAATAGCTGGGTCGACGCTTACGAAAGTTAAATTTTCCGGGAGGTCATCTTTTACCTGAATGTTGGTGGCATTGCCAAGTCCGTTATTGCGTACCAATAAATTGTATTTAAATACTTCAGTATTGATTACCTGTCTGCTTTCAGATCTTTTAACTATTGAAACATCTGCTGATATGGCTGTCTCCTCCATCACCACTTCCATTTCTTCGGACAGATCGGAGCTACAGCCACCCAAGCTAAAAGTGATAACAGTATATTTCCCTGCGGTATTCACAACATAATCCTGCTCGGTAGCACCCAAAATGGCGTTTCCATTTCTGAACCATTGATAAGAGGTAGCGCCTGTGCCATTGGCCCTCAGTTTAACAGTGACGCCTGGTTTAAGATTTAGCGTGTTCGGATTAGACGATTGCGCAAAGCATGCCACTGCAGAAAGCAGCAGCACACCGAACACAATTATCCCTAACCTGTTAAACATCATGATGGTTAAACCTTACGAACAATAACACCTTATGGTGCTACAGCGATAGTTGCTTTACCTGGTTTAACAGTAACAGTTATTGCTTTAAATGCAGTTGCAGTACAACTTGTAGAAGGTACAATAGTAGCAGACCCAACTGAATATTTACCTTCGGCAGTAAACACATATGCCTCAGGCGTAACTCCTGCTTTTAAAGTAAACAATTCGTTGTTCGTACCTGAAGATGCACCAACAGTAGTTAGATCAGTAACCGCTACGCCACCTTTGGTTACAGACCATGTATAAACCAAAGAAACACCTGTAGGCAATACCAGTGCTACATCTTTACTTGCGGTAATTACCGTGCTTGCAGTCTGATCAGTACAATAAACACTGCTTGGTGCATTTACAGTAATTGCAGGAGGAGGAAGTTTTTCTACAACAGTATTGTCTGAGGCATCACTGGGACAAAGATTTGCATCAGCTGGTACAACCTGCACAGAATAAGTATGTGTTCCGGTGGCGAGTGTTGCCGGAACGTTGTAGATTGCATCAGCAGCGGCAGTATATATAACAGGAGCTTGCGGAGTACCATCTACCGACCAGATAATTTTATCATTAGCAGCAGGGGCATAACCTGTAAATGTTGGGGTAAGTTTTACTGTACCTGTTCCGCACAGGTATACATTTGGCGTTTGCGCAAAAGCACCCAGCGGCAATAAGAACATTAAGAATACAAAGATCCTTAAATTTAGTTTTGTAGATTTTTTTGTCATGATTTTAATTTGTTAGGGATGAATAATTTATTTTCTTTTAATTAATAGATACTGTTGGTTTATGTGGCACAAGCTTTACCCTAAAACTAAAAGGGATAGTCCGTTCGCAGCCATTTGCATTTTTAATGGTCAATAGGCCTTGATATACTGCCACCGGTGTATTTGATGGAACATTGATCGTAATTTCATTTGCTGGCAGGGTTTGGTTTGAAACATTCGAAATTGGTCCAGCTACCCAGGTGATGCTGTAGCTAGTGGGATTGAAAACCGGATTGGAGTAAGCAATTTTGGTGGTACTAAGTCCTTCGCAAATGCTCGGATCTGGGCCTAAAGTCAAATTTGGCATCGGATTTACCGTTAGGTTAAAATCTACTTTCTTTCCACAATAGGTAGCATCATCGGCAACGGCGTAGCTAATTACAACACTACCAGCTGCAATTGCTGTGACAGTGCCTGTGGCATCTATTGTAGCAATATTTGCATCGCCAGTGCTCCAAATGCCAGAAGGATTATCATTGGTTAAGGTTGTGGTAGTTCCTGCACATATGGTATTTACGCCAATAATCGGATTTACAACAGCAATAGGTTTAACATTTACCAATACTGCTTTACGGCCTCCAACATTTTTACAGCCTGTTAATGTATTAATAGCTTCTACGTAGTAGGTAGTATTCGCATTAAGGGCAGGTGTTGTATAGGTTGCCCCAGTATTAAAGGGTGTAACTTCATTGGCAGTGGTGTACCAATTGTAGGTATATTGGGCGATATCAGAATTGCTGACCGTTAACGCAGCCATAGCTCCACTGCAGATTGTTGTACCAGGAACATCGAGCGGAGGTAATGGATTAACCTTTAATTTTACACGGAGTCTTTCAGAAATTCCTGTTACGCAGTAGGTTCTGCTACCTTGTACATAATAATTATAATCTCCGGCAAGTAGGGAGGATGGAGGAGTATAATTTTCTCCGGTATGCAACAAATTGCCTCCTGCTTCAGCATCATACCATTTATATTCTGTACAGGCCTGTGGATTGTTAACAGAAAAGGTGGTGGTTTCTCCCTGACAGATGGCCCTGGCATCTTCAGCAATAGGATCAATCAGTGTGCGTGGTTTAGCCAATTTTCTTTTAATATCGTAAACCTGAAGTGAGCCCAGCACACCGGCCAATCCACCGGTAGTGATTTCTAAACGGTCGTAAACCTCGGTAATCGGAAAGGTTAATACATATTTATCTGTTGAACCCGGAAAAAGCCTAAGATTTAGAAAAGTCCCTGTATTATCGAAGGCATCTCCCGCTTTGACCCCATTTAAGTAAGGTTGAATGATAAACCCGGTAAGTAAACTCAGATTAAGTAATCCGCCCCCTGGCTTACCTATTATAATGCTCACAGAATCTTTCGGTTGAGAAGGTTTATTAAATATTGCCGTAAGGTATATTTTGTTTAATACCGAGACCCCAACATCCATCAGCGCATAGCTATCTTTATCGTTATCTATTGAATTGAAAGGGTCAGTTACCTTTCCGGTTGCATTTAATACACCCCCTATTACAGTTGGCTGCACACCCGACAGCACATCAATTACCTCATCACAGTCTATTTTATCAATAGTGGTTTCCATAATATAAGCGTGGAATAGTTTCGTTGATAAGGCTACCGAGAGTAAATTGCCCGATACCTTTATATAAATTCCGTTATATATCTGGTTGGGCGTGAGTGTAACCTCAACCTCTCCCGAACCGCTAATTACACCGGCTATATTGGTGGAGTTATAAATCGGAACGGTAGTTGCCGCATATCCCGCATCGTGACCCGGACCAAGCAATCCCAATAGTGGCCAATCAGCAGCAACAGTGTGCAAACCTGTAAATGTTCCTATCTCTACACCGCTTAGAACGCTTAATACCTCGGTGGGGAGTGAAATTTTAATCGTAACGGGAGTATTGGCAGGAATTGATCTGGGTGAACCGCCAGCAGCACTAAACTGTAAGAATTGTGTCGAAGATGCTAATCCTGCCAGGCCAAGTCCAACACCTAATGTTGATGCATCTTTAACCTGTCCATTAACAGCGTTTGCAGCATCTGAAATGGAACCCATAATTAAAGACCCGCCCAATACCTTAAATCCGTATTGGATTGATCCTTGAAAATCTGCGTAAGTACGCTTTGTATTTTCACACTGTGCTACAACCTGCGCACGCAAATACGCGGGCATAAGAAAAAGCACAAGCACCAAGAAAGATAGACAAGAGCGTCTTTTCAATTGCTTAAGTAAAGGGAAAAATAAATAGTTTGTTTGTTTGCTCGTTGATACAAAAGTACAGCGGCGTAGAGGCAAATTATCCGTTCACTTCATTCATTACCCCTGCCACAGCACTGTAAAAGCCTATTTTATTGATATTTATCAACAAAACAAAAGAACTTAAAGATTACGGACATCCGGATAGATGGTTAATGTTGAAAATATTCCAACAAGTTAGCATAACAGATATTTCTATTGGTAATGAAAAGAACTTAAAATACCAATCGGCAGGAATAATTGATGGCTAAGAGACTGCCATATTTTTTTAGCAAATAATACTTGCAAGAAACAATGGTTATTGTATCTTTGCACCCTCTCTGGAAGCTTCCACTCCAGAGTTTAAGAAAGCCTTCCAGTAATGGGAGGCTTTTCTTATTTTAAGGCATTTTAGAAAAAATCGAGTTTTGGCGTGATATAAAAATATATACTACGCCAAAACTATGTTTTTATATGTGGTTTTGGCGTGATATAGCCGCCAATATATTTTACTTGGTCTTAAAAATCACCACAGCCAAAGGCGGCAGATCGACAACGATCGAGTATTCCTGTCCATTATAATTTTCCAGATCAGGGATAATATCCCCTCTGTTATTAATACCGCCTCCATAATAAACAATATCATCGGTATTAAAAATTTCTGTCCATTTGGTTTTAAAAGGAACACCGATTCTATAGTTCTCGCGCACCACTGGGGTTAAGTTTATTGCAATAACCAGAGTATCTTTTGCTTTTGGCCCTTTGCGCATAAATGTGAAGACAGATTCGTTTGCATTATCGGCATCGAGCCATTGAAAGCCTTCATAACTAAAATTGAAATGATACAATGCAGGTTCTTTGCGGTACAGAAAGTTTAAAGCCTTAACCGTTTCCTGCATGCCCTTGTGCGGCGCGTATTGAAGCAAATGCCAATCTAGCGATTGCGTAAAGTTCCATTCGTTGGTTTCGCCAAACTCATTCCCCATAAACAGCAGTTTTGCTCCCGGATGGGTGAACATATAACCATAAAGCGCCCTTAAATTTGCAAATTTCTGCCAGTCATCTCCAGGCATTTTATATAACATTGGCGACTTACCGTGTACGACTTCATCATGAGAGAAGGGCAACATGAAATTTTCGGTAAAGGCATAAGTCATACTAAAACTCAACTGATGGTGGTGGTGTTTCCGCCCAAGGGTTTCTACTTTGAAATACTTTAACGTATCGTTCATCCAGCCCATCATCCATTTCATACCAAAACCTAATCCGCCAGCATGTACCGGATGAGTTACGCCAGGGTAAGTGCTGCTTTCTTCGGCAATGGTCTGTACGCCCTCAAAATTTCCATAAACGGCAACATTCAGGTCCTGCAGAAACTGTATGGCCCCAAAGTTTTCACTTCCACCATATTCGTTTGTTGCAGCATCTCCATCTTCTCTGGAGAAATTGAAATATAACATCGATGCCACGGCATCTACCCTTAGGCCATCTGCATGGTATTGGTCAATCCAAAACAAGGCATTACTAATCAGAAAAGAGCGTACCTCATTTCGATCATAATTGAAAATATATGATTTCCAGTCGGGATGAAAGCCTTTCCGCATATCGGCGTGTTCGTACAGATGTGTTCCATCAAACTCATATAAACCATGCCTATCACCAGGAAAATGAGAAGGGACCCAATCCAATATCACTGCAATACCTGCTTTATGGAGCTCATCGATCAGATACATTAAATCCTGCGGAGAACCGTAGCGCGAGCTTGCACCAAAATAGCCTGTAATCTGATAACCCCAGCTCGGGAAATATGGAAACTCCATTACAGGCATCAGTTCTACGTGCGTAAAACCCATTTCTTTTACATAAGGCACTAGTCTGCCTGCCACTTCCCTGCATGTTAAAACACGTTCTGGATTATCCGGATCGCGCTCCCAAGAGCCTAAATGTATTTCATATACCGAGATGGGTTGATCCAGAGCATTTATTTTTGCTCTTTTTTTGAGCCAGGCTTTATCTTTCCAGGTATAATCGGTGTCCCAAACAATACAAGCCGTTTGTGGAGGATGTTCCCATCTTCTGGCATAAGGATCGCCTTTTAAATGCTCAGATTCATCAAAACCTTTAACAAAATATTTATAAACTTCGCCCTTTGCAATACCAGGGATAAAACCTTCCCAGATACCCGATTTATCCCATCGTACGCTCAGCGGATGTGAAGCGTTGTTCCACTCGTTAAAATTACCCACTACACTTACACGGATGGCATTTGGAGCCCAAACCGAAAAATAAGTTCCAGCGGTTCCATCAACAGTAATTAACTGTGAGCCCATTTTCTCGTAAAGCCTAAAATGCTTTCCTACAAGAAAAAGATCGATATCGTAATCGGTAAATAAACTGTGTATCCAAACGGATTTCTGCTGATCAGGTTTTGGTTGGGATGATTTTTTTACAGGAACTTTTTTTGCTGCTGGCATAGGTATTTTGGCTAGATAAATGAAGCCCCAAATACTAAACAGCATTAGGGGCTAAAAGATTTACAGACTTAAAATCTGTATATCGGTAAAGTTTTTATTGCATTTAAAATGCAGGATATTCTGATCATCGGTATAAAAATCTTTCACCTCTTTATTATCGATAATGATCTTTTTCACCTGAAATTTTACGCCTATCACATTGCAGACATAAAATTCATAATTAGGCGTATACAATCCTTCATTACGCTGGTTCACTTTAATGGTCTGTGTATCGCCTTTTACAGTGAATTTCTTTTCCAGATAAATATCCTGCTCGTAGGCAAACGTATCACCATGATCTTCGTACATGTACGAATTAACCTCGTAATCGCTATGATAAATATTCAATACTACTTCAGTAATCGATTTTTCATCAACATACTGCATTACCGGATATTCTGGCAAAACTGTACCAGCGCGGACAAACATCGGCATACTATCTATTTTGGCATCAACGGTGTATTCGTTACCGCCATCCAATACTTCATTCGTCCAGAAGTTATACCAGGTTCCTTTTGGAAGATAAACTATTCTGGAAATTGCACCTTGCTCTAAAACCGGGCATATCAATAGTTTATCACCATAGCAAAATTCATCCTGACGGAAACTATTGCTGATATTTTCTTGCTCAAGCATCACTAGCGGCCTTAAAATAGGAAAACCGTAGCGGTGATGCTCCCAGAAAACTGAATATAGATAAGGCATTAAGCGGTACCTTAATTCGATAAACTTACGGTTGATATCTTCGAAAAATTGGCCAAAGCTCCAGGGTTCCCGTTCAGCAGTATCGCCGGCAGAGTGTGCACGCATAAAAGGGGAAAATGTACCGAGCTGAATCCAACGGGTAAATAGTTCGCCATCTGGCTCACCACTAAATCCGCCAATATCTGTTCCACAAAAAGGCACGCCAGAAACCGATAAACGCTGGCACTGTATATTCCCGATCTTTAAATGCTCCCAGGTTGCAATATTATCGCCAGTCCAAACACTTGCATAACGCTGCATGCCCGAATAACCAGCCCTTGTAATCGTAAACGGACGTTTATTGCGCATCAGTTTTTTTAACCCCTCATAGGTAGAACGCACCATCTGCATACCATAAATATTATGTGCCTTACGGTGTGAGCCGCGGTAACCATCATAATTATGGCGGACATCATTAGGGAAAGTTCCTGAACCAAATACAGCTGGTTCATTCATATCATTCCAGAAACCTGCAACGCCCATATCTACCAGCTCTTTATATAAATTACCCCACCAGCTACGTACTTTTGGATTGGTAAAATCGGGAAACTGACAGCGTCCTGGCCAAACATGCCCTTCCATATAATAATCGTCGCTGCGGCGACAGAAAAATCTTTTCTCTTTACCTTCTTTAAAAACCCAGTAATCATCATCTACCTTAATTCCAGGATCGATCATTACCACGGTTTTAAAACCATCATCAGATAGTTCTTTAATCATTCTCCGCGGATCTGGAAAGTATTTCTTGTTCCAGGTAAAACAGCGGTAGCCATCCATGTAATCGATATCCAGATAAATGGCATCGCAAGGGATTTTACGCTCCCTGAACTGTTTGGCTATTTCTTTAACTTTTGTTTCAGGGTAATAACTCCAGCGGCACTGTTGATAACCCAAAGTCCATTTTGGTGGCATTGGATGTGTCCCCGTTAAAGTTGCATAACGTTTAACCACGTCCATAATATGTGGGCCATGGATATAATAGTATTGCAGTTCTCCGCCATCGGCCCAGAAACTGGTTTTATTTACATCCTCCGACCCAAAATCGAAATACGATTTAAAGGTATTATCGAAAAAGATACCGTAGGCAGCCTGATTGTGCAAACCGATATAAAAGGGTATAGTGCGGTAAAGTGGATCCTGGTTCCACCCGAAGGAGTAGGCATCAGTGTTCCAGTTTTCGAAACGGCGCCCCCGCAGGTTAAAATTACCAGATTTATCACCCAAACCGAAGAAATTTTCCTCAGGGTGGCATTTTTTGGTTGCATAGATATAATAACCACCAAAATCTACATTTTCTTCCCAATGCATCGAATTGGCTTCATCAACCATTACCACATTGGTGATATTATCAGAAAAAGAAATGTGGAAGTTTGCTTTTTCTATTTTACAAGTTACCGCATGGGTAGAGATTGTGAAATGATCGTCGTGCTCCTGCATTTTAAAAACAGAAACTTTTTGATCTACTTCGGGTACGGCATAAGAAAAATCATCTAAGAAAACGCCATGAGGAGCCAGGCGAACGCGGATAATATCGTCGCTTACCACCCGAACTTCTACTCTTGCATCGCCATCAGAAAAATAAAAACGGTTGCCCTCTTTTTTTACTTTTTTAACTGCACCAAGGTATTGTTTAACAATTGGCTTTACTGATATATCAACTGGATTGTTTAAATGCTGTATTTCTTGCTCCTTTTCGATCAGATCACTTGTCTCGTTAGGTTTGTCGTTTTGCGCTTCCATCCTTATTTATTCAAAATTTTAAATTCATGGTTCTTAAACCGGGATGTGCTTAAGAAAGTACTATAATACAAATATTTTGTAAAAGGGATGTAGCTTTTTTATGAAAAGATTGTTTTAATAGTGTGATTTTTACACTAAGCCATGTTGTTTCACATTTTTTCCAGAAGATTTAGTGTCATTCTTGATTTTAAAAAAAACTATGCTATGAATTATTATAAACATAAATTTATAAACATTTTTGCTTATTTTTGAATATGGAAAAATTGATCGATAAGTTTAAAGGTATCCACCCCGGCCTTATACTGGAACGGGAGCTTAAAAAAAGGAGGCTTAAAAAGGGCCCATTGGCGCTTTCTTTAAACGAATATCCTCAGACCTTAAATGATATTACAAAAGGTAAGAGAGGAGTCACAACTTCACTTTCCATTAAGTTAGATCAAATTTTGGGTTTAGAAGAGGGTACCATGCTGATACTTCAGGCTTACTATGAGATACAGAAAGAAAAAGATAAACGGAATGCAGCTGATAAACCCAATTTATCAATTCTCAGAAAGATTCTTTTTTGGGATACCGATTTTGATAAAATAAACTGGAAAAGCCAATATAAATCTGTTATTCAAAGAGTATTGGAGCGGGGAAATAGTGATGAAAAAAATGAACTAATTAGATATTACGGACAAGATTTAGTAAATAAAGTAGCCATTAATAGTATTGACCAAACCGGTCGAGATATCTAAAAATCAAATTATGTATTGGAATACCGTTAACGAACTTTTAAAAAGCTGCTTGCTTGAACTTATGCAAGCAAAGGAGCTATCTGAGTTTCGGCTAGTTGGTGGAACAGCACTTAGTCTTTATCTCGGTCACCGTTTATCGGTCGACATTGATCTTTTTACAGATGCAAAATATGGATCAATAGACTTTGATCGAATTGAGAAGTTACTCCGGAATAAGTTTGCCTTCGTTCAAGGTGATTTTGGTCAATTTGCTGGTCTAGGAAAGTCCTATCTTATTGGTACGCAAAAAGAGAACATTGTTAAGCTGGATCTCTTTTACAGCATGGACCCCTTTTTTGAATATCATGCGGATCATGATGGTGTGCGTATGGCAACCATACCTGAAATCATTGCAATGAAGATGGATATTGTACAAAGAGGTGGCAGAAAGAAAGATTTTTGGGACTTACATGAATTGCTAGATAATTATAGTGTAAGTGATATGATTGAACTTCATAAAAAACGTTTTGAATGGACTCACGATGAAGAAATGATCAAAAAAAACTTCACTAACTTTCTTACTGCAGATAATGACTTCGATCCAATATGTTTAAAAGGGAAAATATGGGAGTTCGTTAAAGAAGATTTAACAGAGGCGATTGATAGTAACAACCATAAGCAGGCCGTTTAAACAACACAAAAAAGCCCCCTGTACATGATACAGAGGGCCGCTCAAAACTCAATATTTTATTATGGGTTAAAAGTCAATCCAATATAGTAGATTGCTCCTGCCTCAGGATTACCATAGGAAGTGAAATAGTATTTGTTCAGTATATTTGAGCCACCCAGTTTAACAACCGAGTTTACTGACGGAATCCTTAAACTAACCTGAGCATCCAAAGTGCTGTATGCGGGCACCTGGCCAGCTGAGAAAGAAGAGTTCCAGTAAAACTGATCTTGCCAGCGATAAGAAACATTGAAACCAAAGTTTTTAACAATCTCTTTATTTCCTAAGCCCAGGTTGTAACGGATTTTAGGGGTATTGAAATCATTGATATAATTAGCTGGCAAATCTCCAATCTGGTTATAAGAAACGTTACCACTCACATTCCATTTACCCATCAAATAATCCAGGCCTAACGCACCACCATAAGAAGTAACTGTACCTTCTGCATTAACAGGTACACCATATTTTACATAATCAGTACTTGTACCAACTTGTTGGTAAACATTAACCGCGGTGATAAAATCTTTATAACGGTTATAGTAACCATAAGCGTCAATCAATAATCTCGGACTTAACAAGCCCTTATAACCAATTTCATAAGCCTGAACGCTTTCTGGCCGTACACCACGCGGATCGAAGGTATATTTTTGTAAAATGCCAGCTGGCGATGTACCCGACACAAGTGCTGCATTGTAAGCTCTATAACTAGCTTCTGTATAACCTTTAGTTGCTTCGGTAGACAAACCATATTTCGCTAGGCTTACCGGTAAACCACCAATTAACCTTTGCGATCCACCACCAACAGAAAGATCGATGTATTGATTTTGTGTTGTTGGGTTACGGTATCCTGTTTGATAAGATAAACGAATGTTATTATTTTTTGCTACTGTGAAAACCCCTGTGATACGTGGCGTAAAGCGGCCTTCAAAATTTGTGCTTTTATCATAACGGCCTGCAACGGTTAATTTAAAGAACTCCCCAAATTTTTTACCAGCCTGTGCAAATGCACCATATTCGTTTATATTAATTTCACGATTCAAATCGTCAAAAATTGTCCCCCCAGATCTTAACTGATATAACCTTGATGATGCACCAACCTGAAACTCTATTACATTATTAAATAGATTGGTAAAATTGTATTGACCTTCGTAATGATAAAGATTGGTTTTATCATCAAATTTAGCACCATATACCCCAGTTGCAAAGTTTGTTGCACTGATATTGGTATTCATTATAGCATTTTTATTGTTGATAAAAGCTGCTGAGCCAGGTAAAGCCCTGTTTGCATCGGCAGCGGATTTCGCAGCCGCATTTGCGATAGCATCGGTTGCACCTTGTGCTTTTGCAGTGGCATAGGCAGCAGTATATGTGGGAAACCAGGAGGTTCTGGAAGGACTGGTTTTTTCATTTATATAACTTCCTAAGATTGAAGAAATATAAGAATCTCCTGAACGTTCCTGTGTTGTGTACGCTTTAACAAAAAAATCCTGGCCTTTTAATTCAATTTTATATTGTCCGATATTAAAGTTCCGGAGCGAATAGCGGTCTGAACCTGTATAAACAGAAGTTCCCGTTCCCCAGTTTGCCTGACCTATTAACTGAATTGTTGGCGTAATATTGTAATATAAACCACCTGAGAATTTTAATGATTTTGTACCGTAGTCAACAAGATCAGACTCGTTATAACCTGTACGTGAAACAGACTGGTTAGAAATCAAACCATTTCGAAGTCCATAAGCCACACCAAGATAGGGCAGAGCAGGGCGTAATGCTGCATAAGCTGGGTTTGCGTTAATTAAGGTAACAAGATTACCATAACTTGCAGTAGGTGCGGCTGTCATAATCCCGTTAAAGCCAGCAAATGCAGCCGCAAGCTGAGGATTAGCGGATATCCCGGCGGCTACAAAACGAAGGTTTGCATTAACCTCATCGCCATAAACATTTACTCCATCATAATTTGGATCAGAACTTCTGTCTCCTGGTTTAACTGAATTTGCAGTCCTATCAAAATTAGAATAGTTATTACCAAACCAATCTTTAGCCTGCAAGAACGAAAATGCAGCTTTTACCCCAAATTTATTATTCCATGATTTAGCCATGCGTACATCCAACTGATTGAAAGGCTGCACACTGCTATTATCATCATTAACATGGTTTACACCTGTTTTATATTGAAAGCTTGCACCTGGATATTTAAAAGGATCTTTTGAGGTCATCAATAGTGTACCATTAATACCACCTGCACCATAAAGAGCAGATGAAGCACCTGGCAAGAGTTCAACATTATCTACATCGAGTTCGGTTATACCTACAATATTACCTACCGAGAAGTTTAGTCCAGGGGCCTGGTTATCCATTCCATCGATGTATTGATTAAAACGGGTATTACCGTTCGAATTGAAACCACGTGTATTAATCGATTTGAAAGTTAAACTCTGCATACTGCTTTCTACACCCTTCATGTTGTTCAGTGCATCATAAAATGATGGTGCGGCAATTTCCCTGATCGAAGCAGCACTCATCCGTTCGATAGAAACCGGTGACTCTAATATACGCTCAGGAGTACGTGATGCCGAAACAACCACATCTCCTCCCAAAACCACTGCCGTTTCGAGTTCCAGATTAATTCCCGTAGCATTTCCGGTAATCTGTTGTTCTACTGTACCATAGCCTACGTATGACGCTACCAGCGTAAAGGGAACTTTAGCTGTTGTTGTAAATGTAAAACTACCGTTGCTTGTAGATGCTGTACCACCAGAATGGCCTTTGATGGTTAAACTCACACCTGCTAGGCCTTCTTTCGATTGCTTGTCTTTTACGGTACCGCTCACCGTAATGCTCTGTGCCTGTGCCGCAATGTTGCCTGCGTACACAAATAATAACACATAGAAGATCTGTGTAAAAATTCTGCTCATAAACGATTGTTAATTTGGTTGTTTGTATTATTAGTTATATAAACTTAAATTCTTTTTTTGAATTAAACAAATTATGTTAGCATAATAATTTCAATTCGAATTATAATTTTGATTGATATACAGTTTGTTGTATTTTGCATTAAACATAAACCGTCAATTTGCCCTATCTTAGCAAAAGACTTGTTAGCTAACCATTATGAATAAAATTAAAGCCGTATTCTGCATCATTATTCCGATAGCATTAGCTTTTTTATTTAATACCAAATTAGGTAGTACACCCCCACTCTTAAAATTCCTAAATCCTTTTATGGGTTTCTGGCAAAATGCAGAGAACAATCATTTTATGTTTAACCATAAAGCGAAGATTAAAGGAGCGATAGATAAAATCGAAATCGTTTTTGACGACCGCATGATTCCACATATTTTCGCGCAGAATGATCATGATCTGTATCTGGCTCAGGGTTATGTAACCGCCATGCACCGTCTTTGGCAAATGGATTTCCAGACCCGTTTTGCAGCGGGGAGAATTAGTGAAGTAGTTGGCGATAAAGCGATAGAGGTAGACCGCTATCAGCGCCGGATGGGCATGGTTTATGGCGCAGAAAACTCGTTAAAAGGTATGATGGCCGATCCTAAAGCAAAAGAAATGATTTTAGCTTATACCGAAGGGATTAATGCCTACATCAAAACGCTTTCTAAAGCCAATTATCCCTTAGAATACAAGATACTCGATTTTAAGCCTGAAAACTGGACACCTGTAAAATGTGCGCTGCTCCTAAAACAGATGTCGGCGGTATTAGCCATGGGTTCCGACGAATTTTACATGACAAACATCTTGAAAAAATTCGGGCCCGAGGTAACTAAAAATCTTTTCCCGGATTATCCGTTCCGCGAAGATCCGATCATCCCTGTAGGCACAAAATGGGACTTCTCTCCCTTAACCATACCTAAAACGCCGGAAAGCTTCACCCAGGCGCAAACCGGCGAGGTAAAAACAACCGAAAAAATAGAAGGCATTGGCAGTAATAACTGGGCTTTATCAGGTGCCAAAACTGCATCAGGATATCCGATTTTGGCAAACGATCCACATTTGGATTTAACGCTTCCTTCAATATGGTACCAGATTCAGCTGCATGCACCGGGCGTAAATACTTATGGCGTTTCATTACCTGGTGCTCCGGGCGTAATTATAGGTTTTAACCAGAAAATAGCCTGGGGCGTGACTAATGTTGCTGCCGACGTACTGGATTTTTATCAGATCAAGTTTAAAGATTCTACACACAACGAATATTGGTACAACAATAAATGGAAAGCCACAACAAAGCGATTGGAAACGATTAAAATCCGTGGCGGAAAAGATGAAATAGATACCGTTTACTACACCCATCACGGGCCCGTGGTATATTTCCAAAAACCAAAATATGGCAGGGCCGATAATGTGCCCGTTGGCGATGCTTTGAGATGGATTGCGCATGATGAGTCGAACGAGCTCATGACTTTTTATTACCTGAACCGTGGGAAAAATTATAACGACTACCGTAAGGCCTTAACTTTTTATACCGCACCTGCACAAAACTTTGTTTTCGCCAGTGTAGATAATGACATTGCCATCACGCCAAATGGTAAATTCCCTTTAAAATGGAAGGATCAGGGCAAGTTTATCCTTGATGGTACCGATCCAGCCTACGATTGGCATGGCTGGATCCCAAATGCACAGAATCCAACAGTTAAGAATCCGCCGCGTGGTTTTGTAAGCTCGGCCAACCAGTCTTCTACCGATACTACTTATCCATACTACATTAACTGGGAATTTGCACCTTACGAGCGTGGCAAAAGGATCAACGACCGCTTATCGGCCATGAACAAGGCTACATTGGATAGCATCCGTTTGATGCAGACCGATAATTATAGCATCATGGCGCAGAACCTGGTTCCTGCTTTATTGCCTTTATTGAATAATGAGCAATTAAACGCAACACAAAAAGAAGCATTGGCTTACCTGAAAAAGTGGAACAAACGTTATGATGCCCATGAAATTGCAGCCAGCGTATTTGAGATATGGACCAAACGCCTGTCTTATGATATCTGGGCCGACGAGTTCGAGGTTAAAGGAATCCCGATGCGTTACCCATCGAGAGACCGCACGGTGGAAATGATCCTGAAAGAACCCAATGCAACCTGGTACGATAATATCAATACCAGCAAAAAAGAAACATTATCTGACCTGGTTAATGAAGCTTTTAAATATAGCTGCGATAGTTTAGAAAGACGCTTTGGTCCGATAAACAAAGATTGGGACTGGGCAAATGTAAAACAGACCAACGTACCACACCTGGCTAAAATACCAGGATTCGGTTCGAAGGTCTTACAGATTGGTGGCGCGAAAACAGCGATTAATGCTTTAAGTGAAGCCAATGGACCTTCGTGGCGAATGGTGATTGAACTGGGTAAAACGCCAAAAGGGCACGGGGTTTATCCAGGCGGTCAATCAGGCAATCCTGGAAGCAAATTTTATGATAATATGATCGATACCTGGGCAAATGGCAAATTGTACGATCTGTTTTATATGCAAAGTCCTGATGATAAATCGGGCACGGTTATTTCTCGTTTAAAAATTTCTAAATAGGCTAAAATGGTTTTCATTGTTATATTAATAATCTGTTTCCTTTTACAAATGATTGCCCCCTGGTGGATCATTATTGTGATTTCATTTGCCACCTGCGGGATTATTGGCAAAACAGGAAAAATAGCCTTTTGGCAATCTTTCCTTGCTATTTTCTTACTTTGGATCGGATATGCTTTGTTTAAAAGCTTACCTAATGATAACGTACTTGCTGGCCGTGTGGCCGTAATGACTGGCATAAAATTGTGGTGGGCACTCCTGTTAGTTACCGGGATTTTAAGTGGCCTGGTTGCCGGGATTAGCGGTTATTGTGGTTACCAGTTCCGCATGGCGATGCTGGCGAAAAAAACTGACGAGAAAATAGCATAATGCTTCGTACTTTTGCGCTGTGAATTTAACCGCTAACGATATATTTTCTGTAAAAAGTACTGATGAGTTTAATGCCCTTGCCCTAAGCATTTTTAAATTACAGGCTCAAAACTGCAATATTTACCGCGAATATATCTTTCATTTAGGTGTTGATGCTGATGAGGTGAGCGAAATTGCACGGATCCCCTTTTTACCCATCAGTTTTTTTAAAACCCATTCCATTCTCAGCAGTACCGATCCTGTTGAAATTACTTTCAGCAGTTCTGGCACTACAGGCATGGTACAGAGCAGCCATCATGTAACCGATGTGAAATTGTATGAACAGAGCTATTTGCAGGCTTTTGCACAATTTTATGGAGACATTACTGAATATTGCTTTTTGGCTCTGCTCCCGTCTTACCAACAGAGAGCTGGTTCATCGCTTATCTACATGGTTAACGATCTGATCGAAAAAAGCAGGCATCCACAAAGTGGTTATTTTTTATACAACCATGATGAATTGCTGAAAGCCCTTCTAGATCTTAAATCAAAAAAACAGAAAACCGTTTTAATCGGTGTTACTTATGCCCTACTCGATTTTATAGAACAGTTTGAAATCGATTTCCCCGAGCTGATTGTAATGGAAACGGGAGGAATGAAAGGGAAACGTAAAGAAATGGTACGGGAAGAACTTCATGAACAATTGACCAAAGGATTCGGGGTAAATGCGATCCATAGCGAATATGGAATGACCGAACTACTTTCTCAGGCTTATTCTTTGGGTGAAGGTATCTTTAACTGCCCCAGCTGGATGCAGGTTTTAATCCGCGACACCAATGATCCTTTGAGTTTAATCGAAAATGGCCGGACAGGCGGCATTAATGTAATCGATCTGGCCAATCTCAATTCTTGCTCATTTATTGCCACACAGGATCTTGGCAGAATAAATCCTGATCATAGTTTTGAAGTATTGGGCAGGTTTGATAATGCTGATATCAGGGGATGTAACCTTTTGGTGCAGTAAACGCTAATTTACCTTATCCGAACAGCTTGCGCATAAACCGGTAGCAATCAGGTTAAGGTGTTCTACTTTAAATCCTGCAGGAACCTTTAACGCCGGTATTTTAACAGTATCCAAACAATAAATTTTATGACAGTTATCGCAGTTAAAATGCACATGTTCATCATGATGGTCGTGTGCACTGCAACCATCAGAACAGATGGCATAATTGGCCGTGCCCTGTTGATCTAAAACCTTATGTATAATCCCTTTTTCTTCAAAAGCCTGCAAAACACGGTATAAAGTAACCCGGTCTGCATCTTTGCCCATCACCTGCTCTAAATAAGGCTGAGATGTTGCAGAATCTCTCCCACTCAAAATCTCCAGCACCTGCAAACGTGGGGCAGTTCTTTTTAGTCCGTTTTTAACCAAAAGTTTTTCGAAACGCGATGTTTTGTTTTCCATAGCAATACAAAAATAAACAATTAATTAATCAGTTTGGCATTTTTGATGCTTATTGGCGGCGCATAACTAGCATCCTTTTGCTCCAATTTCAAAATCCCTTTTACCCGGATAGGTTTTTCACTATACAGTAGGGCATTTTCCATCTCTACCATAATCATTACCGGAATACCATTCTGCCCACAAAAATAACATTGGTTAATGGGCAGGGTAGCCAAAAGAAATTTCTGTTGTTTTTGTCCACTTTTTATAGGGATCAGGTAACCTGTTAAATCGAACTCCCTATTCTCAAAACGCCTGATCGATTCAGTAAACAGGGGCAAAAGTTCATTCTTTTCGGTAAGTTCAAATTTCACCGAGCCGATTACATCCCAGTTTAAAGATCGCAACTGATCTTTTGGGTTGTGCTTTTGCGTTTGTGCGGCAACTGAGCAAACCGAAAACAGAAAGAAAATAAAATATAAAGTTCTCATCGTTTCGCAGCATCTAAAAGAAAAAAAGTAGACCGGCTATCACCAGAATCGTTGATTATAAATTTGCCTTTTAGGGTAATGGGCTCATCGGTCCAGGTAATCGGTTTTAAAGTCTTCACTTCTATCATCGAAGGGATATCGCCCGTGCCACAATACGGGCAGGAGGCAATGGGCACGATGGAAAACATAAACTCGCTGAAGCTATTGCCAACTTTAGTAGGGATAATATACCCGGGAAGTTCGATTATCTTATTATGGATTGCCTTTAATGCAGGTGGAAAAACAGCCTGCCAAACCAATGGTTTTACCTGCTTATCGTATTTTAAGCCGATCAGGTTCCAGGTGGGCGTGCGCATATCGGTATGTACATTTATCTGCGCAATAGCCATAAAAGAGATCAACATCAATAAAACCGTTATATATTTTTTCATCATAACTGTTTTGCATTTAAAAGAAAAAATTCGCTCCTATCATCACCCGAATCGTTAATAATGAATATCCCTTTCAGTCTGATCGATTTTTCGGTAATGGGGATAGCCGTCACCATTTTCACCTGCACCATTGATGGTATATCGCCCGAGCCACAGTACGGACAGGAGGCAATAGGCGCAATGGAGAGCATAAATTCGCTAAATTTTGCCCCTACCTTTGTAGGAATGATGTAACCGGGCAGCTCGATAACCTTATTGTGTAATGCCTTTAATGGCGGTGGAAAAACGCTTCCCCATTTCTTTGGTGCAATTTCGGCATCGTACCTTAAACCGATCAGGTTCCAGGTAGGTGTGCGCATGTCGGTATGCACCTTAACCTGCGCCGCTACTACGTGGAGAACTAAACATGAAACAACCAATAAAACCAATTTCTTCATCATATTAACCTCAACCGGATTATATGTTTTTGGTTAAAGTTTCGGCAATATCAACTTTATAAATCTGCATAGCAGGGATAAGCGAGGCCAAAGTGCCGATAAACAACCCGATCCAGATTAAATATACTTCCTGTGGAATTGCAGTAAGCCCGGTTAATTTCGCCTGCGAAGATTCCTGGTAGGTTCCAATTACCTCAAGCGCAACATGGCCGATCAACAAACCCAAACAGGCACCGATAAACGTAACCAAAACCCCTTCAAACATGACCAGGAAAAAGAGTTTCGATTTTGATGCACCCAGGCAACGCATAATGGCCAGGTCGTATTTCCGCTCTTTCATTGCGTTATAAAGGCTGATGAAAATACTTAATGCGGCTATGCCCATAATAAATATAGCAAACCATTGTAACGTATCAATACCAACGCCGATCAGCGAAAACAACCTTGCACTTTCCATTGCCGGAGAGGCTGCCTGCATGTTTGTACTCTGGTTAACCATCCGCGGGAAAAGAATTACCGACATTGGCGATTTATACTGGATCAGCAAAGCTGTAATCTGTTTATCGTTAATCTCACTGGCTTCTTCCCCAACGGCATGGCTATGGGTCTGCTTCTCTTCGTGCATTTTATACACACTGCCAATATTAGTGAGGATCAGATTATCAGTTATATTTCCCTGCGTTTTTAAGATCCCTTTTACCTGGTAGGCATGTTGTTTATGAACATCTCCATTCCCGGTTAAACCATGTGCGCCGAAAAAAGAATCGCCAATTTTGAGCCCCGATTTTAAGGCAACAGTGCTACCAAGTGTTACTTCTAAATCTTTATGCCAAAAACTGCCCTTTTGAACAGATAAACCGTAAAGACTGGAGAAAGTGCTATCGGTGCCAACTATCCGGAAGCCGTTATAATTATCGCCTAATGCCAATGGAACGGCCCTTTTAACCATGGGGTTCTGCATTAATTTGTAAGCATCTTTAGCCTGAATATTTCCCGTTGGGTAATCGATATGGTAAACGCTGCTTAATATCAACTGTAAGGGGCTTCCTTTTGCCCCCACAACCAGATCGATATCCTTGGCATTTTTCTCCAGTTTGTTGCTAATCTGTGTAGAAGCCAAAAAAAGAATAGACAGGATACCCACACCAAAGGCAACTAAAATAATATTCAAAATTGTTGTTAGCTTATTCCTGATGAGGTTTTTGCTACTGATTTTAAAGATATTCATTAGAGTAGATAGGTTTTAGTAATGTGGTTCCGAACCCTTTGGTCGTGCGTGGCAATGATCAGTGCAGCTCCATTATCTTTAGCCTGGCTAGTCAGCAGCTGGATTACCTGATTCGCATTTTCATCATCTAAGCTAGATGTAGGCTCATCAGCAACTAACAGATCGGGTTTGTTTACCAATGCACGCGCCACCGAAACCCTTTGCAACTGCCCCTGACTTAATTGGTCGGGATAATTTTTAGCCAGCTCGGCAATACCCAGATCGTGTAAAAGTGAAAGATTCCGTTCATGATCTACAGGTAGCCCAGCCATTACCGCAGCAAGTACCAAGTTATCAAGCACATCAAGTGAACGAATAAGATGCGGCCTCTGAAAAATAATACCGATATGTCTTCCCCTAAACCTATCCCGCCCTCTTGCAGGTAAAGTATATAAATCGGTTCCATTAATTAAAACTTCACCCTGACTTGGCTCCAAAAGACCAGAAATAATATTAAGCAGCGTGCTCTTTCCACTGCCAGATGCACCAAGTAAAAGCCAATGCTCCATATCGGCGATTTCCCAGTATGGAAATTTTAATCTTCTCCCCTTCTCATAAGCATGTGCCAGTGAATTAATCTTAATCATGATGTAACACCTTTTGCACTTTTTTAACTGCCAGATTTTTAATGGCATAACGCCTGTAAAGTTCTATTCCCTCATTTGTACCGTGTTTACAGGCGGGATTTAACATGGTGATGAACAACAATGCAGGGATAAACAGGATTTTATAATTCTTTGACATATAGTTAATAAGGATAAATTTTTAGTGTTGATGATTTATGGGGCATGACTTGAGCATTCTTAAATTGATGTAATGGGCAATTGCAATGGTAAATCCACCAAGCGGGATCAAAATTGGCTCTAGCAGCTCAATTCCCGAAAAATGCCCGAATGCAATGCAGGCAAAGCCCGAAATAAGTACCAGGATTGGTATAATACGGTGATGTTGTTTCTGGTAGGCAGCACTTAAGCTCCAGATACCAATAATCAATGAAACTGTAATCATCGTAATTTCAACCGCTTCATTGGCCAGGAAACCCATTCCCCACATCGGCAAAACAGTGATCAGGAATGGTAATGCTGCACAATGTATAGCACAAAGTGTTGAGGCGGTAATGCCGATCCGGTCGAGGTTGATTTTATAGCTCCGTAGTTTCATTAAATAAATTTAGTCTGCAAATATAAAAGCAATATAGTTGCATTTAAAATAATCTGGATTATATTTGCAACATAATTGCATTAACATGATAAAGAAATTACCTGTAACCGTATTGAGCGGTTTCCTGGGCAGTGGTAAAACAACGCTGCTCAATGCTATATTGAGGAATAAGCAAGATTTAAAAGTGGCCGTTATTGTGAACGATATGAGCGAGGTAAATATCGATGCGGCTATGGTTAAAGATCAGCACACCTTATCTAAAACCGATGAAAAACTGGTAGAGATGAGCAATGGTTGCATTTGCTGTACCCTGCGCGAAGACCTGATGATCGAAGTGGAAAAACTGGCAAAAGAAAACCGCTTTGATTACCTTTTGATCGAAAGCACGGGGATATCTGAACCCATTCCTGTTGCACAAACATTTTCTTTTATTGATGAAGCTTCAGGTATCGACCTGAGCAGATTTAGCCGGCTAGATACAATGGTAACTGTTGTAGATGCTTATAATTTTTACAGGGATTTTGGTTCGGCAGATAAACTTGCCGACCGCAACATGGTTGATAATGTGGCTGATAAACGCACAATTGTAAACCTCCTTACCGACCAAATTGAATTTGCCAATGTAATTTTATTGAACAAGACAGATCTGGTAAGTGATATCGATATTAAGGTACTTAGGGCGCTGATTTCCAGACTGAACCCAAGTGCCAAGATTTATCAGACACTTTTTGGAGAAATAGATCCGGCTATAATTTTAAATACAAAGCTGTTCGATTTTGAATCTGCATCTGAAGGAGCTGGATGGAAAAAGGAGCTCGAAGAAATCCATCAGCCCGAAACCGAAGAATATGGGATAAGTTCTACCGTTTTCCGCTCCAAAAAACCTTTTCACCCTGAAAGATTATGGCATTACATCAATAAGGAATTTCCACAGAACATTATCCGTTCAAAAGGCATATTCTATCTTGCTGCCATGCCAGAGCAAGCCATTAATTTTTCGCAGGCGGGCGGTTCCTTACGCATCGATCTGGCTGGCGTTTGGTGGGCAAGTATGCAACAGCACGAACGTGAACAATACGTAGATTACCTGGAAAACAGAACTGAAATTGATGCAGATTGGGATAACGATTTTGGAGACCGTAAAAATGAACTTGTTTTTATTGGACAGGAAATGAATAACGATGAGTTAAAAAAATCGCTCGAATATTGTCTGTTAACTGATACAGAAGTAAAAAAATATAAAACAAAAAACACCTTTAAGAACCCTTTCGAGCACGTTTTGCATTAAAATGACATAATAGTCGATGAAATGAACAAAATGGTAGTTTTTCGATGATATTCTTAGGTTTTATTTTGTGTAAATTTGATTTACCCAACCAAACTTACGCTTATTATGGAACCCTCAGAAGAATTAACTTTAGTTAAAACCCGCTTATCTTGCCCGAAGTGTAAAAATTTCGAAACCTATAGGGTACCAAGGGGTTTTCTCTTTAAAACGCTTATGCCGTGGATTTCAGTTAAGAGATACAAATGTTATAAGTGTTTTAATAAGTTTTACGTATTTAATTAACATCTATAAGTTAACATCTCATTTAAGCCACTTTAGTGGCTTTTTTCGTTTCAGGGTGAAACGTTTCGCTAAAGCAATTCGCATTATTTAAGCGCGGCATGCTGCAGTTTTTTAAATACATATTCTTTATAACTTGCACCAATAGGCAGTTCTTTTGTGCCGATTTCAATATCATAGGCGGTAAAAGCGGTTATTTTTTTCAGGTTAACTATAAAGGAGCGATGTATGCGCAAAAATGCCTTGTCCTGAAGTTCAGTTTCCAAATCACTGATTTTATATTTCGCTGTGATTTTTTTATCTGTACAATGAATTACGATGTAATCTTTTAAACTCTCTACGTACAATACCTCTTCCTTATTCAGGTTATGGAACTTACCTCCCGCTTTTATATAAATAAATTGCTGTGTGGTAAGGGGTGATAATGTCTCAGTTTTAACAATAGGGCTTCTTAACCTTAAATAACGGTCTACAGCTTTAAAAAAACGATCGAAAGTAATGGGTTTTAGCAGATAATCGATCAGATCAAGGTCGTAGCCTTCTATTGCATATTCCCGGTAAGCCGTTGTAATAATTACAGCAGGTGGATTTTTTAAGGTTTTAAGAAAATCAATGCCTGTAATCTGCGGCATTTTAATATCCAGGAATAAAAGATCAACCGGTACAGTTCTGAGCATTTCCAATGCTTTTATCGCATTTGAGCAGGTGCCCACAACCTCAAAAGTATCTAACTGATCAATATGGTTTTGGATCAGCTGGATAGCCAGGGGCTCATCATCAACTAAAAGACATTTTACTTTCATAGCTATTCTGTTCTTTACTGATGTTGTTTTTTAGGTTAATGTGCAGCAAAACTACAAATATATCATCATGAGTAGTAATGCTTAAATCGTACTGCTTTGGGTAAAGCAACTGAAGCTGTTTGGTTATGTTATTTATCCCGATCCTATCTTCTTCTTTTTGCCTTCCTGGCATAAAACCATTAGAAACCATAAAACGGAAGCGGTTTTCGCTCAGTTTTACATCTATATTAATTACAGGATGGCCAATATCTTCTCCGGCTCCATGTTTAAACGCATTTTCAACCAGGGATAGTAAAATTAAAGGGGCAATATTGGTATCATGATCTATAACATGGGTAAAATTTACTTCTAAACGGCCACCGTATCTTAATTTCTCCAGCTCTATGTAGTTGTCAATCAGTGTAATTTCTGCCGATAAAGGCACATACATACCGTTGCACCTGTATAATACATGATCGAGTATTTCGGATAAACCTGCGATTGATTTTGAAGTAACCGGAGAGTTAACCAGCGAAAGTGAGTAAATATTGTTCAGCGTATTGAAAAGAAAATGTGGGTTCAGCTGCGCCTTTAGCGTTTTTAATTCTGTTTCTGCCCTTTCTTTTTCTAAAGAAAGTTTATGCTGCTGCACAATGTACTGTTCTTTGATCAATTTAATAAAAGCAAAAATCCATGCGGCAGAAAAAGTTAACGGAAAGTAATGGGTAATCAGTGTAGGCACATCTATTATAATTTCCAGAACAGACTCCTGGCCAAACGGCGGTGTTCTTATAATGGGTTCCAAAATATGCACTACCACAATTCTTGCACATACACAGATAATATAACTGCCTAAAAAAAAATAAGCTGCAATCGGGTAATAATTTTTCGCCGTAATCAATCTGGGAATGATGATATAAGCCAAAAAATAGGAAGCAATAATGGTAAATAAAATATAAAAAGTATGCCTGACGAGTATATTATTAAAATCATTGTATTCTCCTACATCGTACCGGTTAAAAAACACAATCGTGGTAGCCAGCCAAAAAATAATATGGCTGAGAAACCGGTGCGCGGAACTAAACTTGGCTATCCTCTCAATTAATGGCATCAACACAAATATACAATTCTTGTGCATTCGATTCCACGTAGTAGACGAACAGGGCAAAATTACATACCGATACATCCAATTGGATGATGAAATGGGTTAAGGTCTAAAATACGTCCTTTTGGGGGCCATGCTTACCTATACGGCTTCAAACGGATTTTGACTTTGTGCTAATAACCATATTGCAGAAAATTTAAAACAAACCATGAATCAGATCAAGCGATTGTGCTTCCTACTCCTTTTATTATCGGCCCTGAAAAGCTTTGCGCAAACCGAAGTTAAACTTACCGGAAGGGTTATAGACGAAAAAACCTTAAAACCGCTCGAAAATGCAGGTATTAAACTCTTATCGGTAAATGATCAAAAAATTTTAAAAAGCACAGTCACAGATAGCAGGGGCGAATTTACGCTCCTCACCCAGCCTGGCAGGTTTCACATTAAAATCGAATTTGTTGCCTACAAAACACAACTGCTCGAAAACAGAGAAATAATCCAGGGCTTTAAACTTGGAGACATTATCCTGAAAGAAGATGTTCAGTTGTTGAAATCGGTCGATGTAACAGCGGAGAAGACCACCGTGGAACTGAGTCTTGATAAAAAAGTATTTAATGTAGGCAAAGATCTAATTTCAAAAGGTGGCTCTGCCAATGATATTTTAAACAATGTACCTTCAGTAAATGTAGATGCCAATGGCGCCATAAGCCTGCGCGGAAATGGAAGCGTACAGGTATTGATTAATGGAAAGCCCTCTATGCTGACCAATAACAATGGTTTAGAACAGATACCTGCCAGCAATATCGAAAAGGTAGAAGTAATTACCAATCCATCTTCGAGGTACGAAGCCCAGGGTGGTGGCGGCATTATCAATATTATATTAAAAAAGAATACTTTGAGTGGCTTTAACGGCTCAGTGCAGGCAGGTGTAGGCGATCCGGCAAATTACAACGGCAATTTAAACCTGAGCTATAAAACCGAAAAAATCAACCTTTTTAGTAACATCGGCTATCGGTACCGGAACCTCTATGGATCGGAACAACGATACCAAAGCGTTTTAAACAATGGGATACAGACCATATTAAGACAAAATAACGAGCAGGGTAGAAACGATGATCTTTATAATGTGTACCTTGGAATGGATTATTACATCAATTCCAAAAACACTTTAACCGGAAGTTTTTATCATGATTTGCTGGTGAATAAAGATACCACCAATTACCGATACAATTATTATAACAAAAACAATGTACTCGATAGTACAATTAACCGTTTCGAGAATTACAGAGAGCCGCAGAAATACAATCAGCTCGAACTGAATTATGTAAAAACCTTTGATAACAAGGATCAAAAATGGAATACGAGTTTACAATATGTTTTCTGGAATGATGATGAAAACCAGGACATCACCCAGCAAAAAACTTTCCCGACCTTAACAAGCACAAGCCGTTTAACATCAAGAGATATCGAAAGCAGCGATGCGCTATTTATTCAAAGTGACTTTGTAGGCACTTTCTCTGGCGATTCGAAATTTGAGGCTGGGATAAGGGCGAATATCAGATCCATCAGAAGTGATTATTGGGCCAAAGCGGATGATGTACTGCTCCCAGCCTATGACAATAAGCTCAAGTACAATGAGAACATTTATGGTGCTTATTTTCAGTATGAGAACAAATTCAAAAAGTTTAACTACCTGCTGGGTTTAAGGGCTGAACTGTCGGATATCGGTATTTCAGACCGGCAGGGCTCTTTTCAGGCTTCAAAAGATTATATCGATCTATTCCCTACCGCAAATTTTACCTATAAACTCCAAAAGAATACAGATCTGCGTTTAAGCTATAGCAGACGGATAAACAGGCCACAGTTCTGGCAGTTAAATCCGTTTTCAGGCTTATCCGATACCAGAAACTTAACAGTGGGCAACCCCGATTTAAACCCCATGTATACCAACTCGTTTGAACTTGGTGTATTACAAAGACTGGGAAAACTCACTTTCAACCCATCGGTTTATTACAAACATGCCACCAATTATTTTGAATTTATACTCAAGCAATCTGCTAATGGTTTTGTGAATACCCCCGTTAACCTCGATTACGAAGACCGTTACGGACTGGAAATTTCAACCACCTACAATCCCCTATCCTGGTGGCGGTTATCGTGGGATTTTAATTATTACGCTTTTAAGCAACAGGGTACCTTTGAGAATAAAGCGTATGGATCTGAAGATCATACCTGGTTTACCCGCATCAATTCACGGATGAAATTTCCAAAGAGTTTTTCGATAGAATATATTTTTAACTACAGGGCCAAAAACACCGACATCCAATCGGTTAATAAAGCGCAGTACCGTGCTAACATCGCCCTTAGTAAAGACCTGTTTAAAGATAAAGTATCGGTAACTTTAGCAGTAAACAACATATTCGATTCATTTATCGATAAGCAGATTACCTCAACAGATACCTATTATCTAGAATCGAATTTTAAAGGAATCGGGAGGCTAACCACCGCAACATTAGTTTACCGTTTTAACCGTAAAAAAGATGAAAAGGACAGGTTACCAGATCAGGAGTAAATTTAGCAGAATGAATGTAATGAAAGAAAGTAAATCATTTCTTTTATAGAATAATCAATTTACTTCCGGTTGGGTAACTGCATTAAAGATTTCGTACATTTTATTTTTGATCCCCATGCCCCTCACAGTGCCTAACACTAAAAAAATGAGGGCAAAAGGAAAAACCTCATAACCAGTAGCCCATCCCATGCCAAAAATCGCTAAAACAGCTAAAATTACTCCATAAATGGATACTGAAAATAGGAATTTTAAGTTTTGTTGACCATTGGCCTTTAACACTTCAAAACTTCCTTTATCTATTCTGTGCCAGTGATAGCCGATATATGTATTATGAACATGGTTCCAACCGTCCTCAAACCTGATCACATCAGCAGATTGCTTTATAATCTCATAATCCAGTTTTCTTAATTCTTCGCTGATACGCTTTAATAAAAGCTCTTGCGGGAGATCAACTTCCTGTTCAATTTTAAATTCGAGCCCAATGAATAGATCTTTTATTTTCAGTTTCATTGGGCTTGAAAAAATTACTCAGCGATTAAAAGAAAATAGTTTCTTCTACCTTTTTGAACCACAATAAACTTATCATTGATGAGATGTTCAGAATTGAAAACCTGCATTACATCTACAATTTTTTCCTTATTGACAGAAACACCTCCACCTTGGATCAGTTTCTTGGTTTCGCCTTTAGATGAAAAAACAGTGGCTTTTTCTGCGAGTAAGGTAGCCGCATCAATACCCTCTGTTAGCTCAGATTTCGAAATGTTAAACTGTGGGATACCCTCGAACATTTCTAGCACCTGGCTTTCTGACAAGCTTTTCAAAAATTCTAATGATCCGTTTCCGAACAAGAATTCTGAAGTTTTAATAGCCGCTTCTAAAGCTTCCTCCGAGTGGGTTTTTATGGTGATATCTTCAGCTAAAGCTTTTTGAAGGATACGCAAATGCGGTGCAGCATCATGTTCCTTTTCCAAGGCTTCTATTTCTTCCTTATTTTTAAGGGTAAAAATGCGTATCCATTTTTTCACATCATCATCTGATGCATTTAACCAAAACTGGTAGAATTTATATGGTGAGGTTTTCTCAGGATCTAACCAAACTGCCCCACTTTCGGTTTTACCGAATTTGGTTCCGTCTGCTTTTTTAATCAACTGCGTAGTAATGGCATAAGCTGTACCAGCGTCTTTTCTTCTAATGAGCTCCGTACCAGTAACAATATTGCCCCATTGATCAGATCCGCCCATTTGCACCAAACAGTTTTCGTTTTTCCATAAATGATAGAAATCGTACCCTTGGATCAACTGGTAACAGAATTCGGTAAAAGATAGACCAGAATCGCCTTCCAAACGCCGTTTAACGCTATCCTTTGCCATCATGTAGTTCACAGTAATGTGTTTACCTACATCCCTGATAAAGGTAAAAAGATTCATATCCTTAAACCAATCGGCATTGTTAACCATTACTGCACCATTTCCACCTTCTTCAAATTTTAAGAATTTAGATAATTGCTTTTTCATCCCTTTCAGGTTGTGCTCGATGATTTCAGGTGTCTGAAGATTACGCTCATCAGATTTCCCCGATGGATCGCCTACCATACCTGTAGCCCCTCCAACCAAAGCAAACGGCTTGTGACCAGCATTTTGAAAATGAATCAGTGTCATGATCTGCGTTAAGTGCCCAACGTGCAACGAATCTGCAGTAGGGTCGAAACCGATATAACCAGAAGTCATACCCTCGTTTAACTTTTCCTCAGTATTCGGCATAATATCATGCAGCATGCCACGCCATCTTAACTCTTCAACAAAATTCGTCATTGTACAAACACTTTAATAATGTGCGTGCAAAGATAAAATTTTAGCTTAGTTTAAAGCAAATTAGTTGGCTTTGTAAATGAGTTATCGCAATTGCGCTTTGCAATCCTCTATCCTTACCAATATTTTACCATTCGTTCTTTACAACCATACAAGAAAACATTACCTTGCAAGATGAACTTTTTATCCCATTATTATTTCGACCGGACAAATAATGATGCCAACGTGGTAATGGGAACGGTTTTACCCGATCTGATTAAAAATGCGGCAAAAGAAGCAAATTTATACCCTCAAAAGAATGAATTCCTGTTTAAAGGAAATCCTGATGAAGAAAACCTGCTTTTTGGCTGGAAAAGACATTTAGCCGTCGACTTGCTTTTTCATTCTTCTAACTTTTTCCTTGAGAAAACCACCGAACTTAAACAGCTTATTAAGCCCATTGTAGAAAATACGGCTGTGCGTCCTTCCTTTCTTGCACATATTGGCTTAGAACTTTTATTGGATCATCTATTGGTGGAACATAACCTGGTTCAAGTGAATCATTTTTACGATAAACTCGATGCGGTAAAAAAAGAATCATTAAGTGATTTCCTGGAGCACTGCAAGCTTAAAAATCCTGAAATATTTTTCGATTTTTTAACGAAGTTCATCAGCAGTAAATACCTGCTGAGCTACCAGAAACTCGAAAATATCAGTTATGCCCTTAACAGGATCTGTATGCGTTTATGGCCAGAAACATTGAGTGAAATGCAGTTGCAACAACTCACTTTCGAACTTGGGATTTTTAAAGCTGTTTTACAAAAAGATTTTATGGATATTTTTAAGGAAATTGAGAAAAAACTGGTTTGATTATTTTGATATATTTGGAAAAAACCAAATAACTAAATGAAAATTAAACTAATTCTCTCCTTATCAATCATTTTTTTGCAGTTCAACACCTTTGCCCAGCAGCAGATTAATGTTATCAAAAAACCAATGTGGAACATCAGGGCCTCTTATGACAGCAGGTATGGCACAAAGGTAGATTTATCCGGTAACGCCATTGCCATGATTGTCGACATGCCTAAAGCTGACTTTGCAGTGGTTACCGTTGATGATAAGCTCAGTCAGAGATGGCTTACAACACTTACTGGTTTTCCAATGGCCATTGGAAAGTTTAAAAGCAACATTATGGTTGTGGCCTCCACAGACCGTAGCTACTTTAAAAGTTTTGCTAATCAATTTGTCGCCTATCTGCTGGAAGAAAAAACAGGCAAAATACTTTCACAGAAGATCATTTATGATGGTAGCAAAGATTTCATTGAAGCACCGGAATTCTTTTTCTCTAATGATGGTTCCTATTTCAAAATGGCTAGCAGGTTAACAGGGGCAAAACGTAAAGTACATGTTGGATTACCAGTGGTTGGTATTTTAACTGCCCTTAAAATAGAGAAGGACTTTAATGAATCGCAAAGCTACACCGTAATCGATTTTAATGATAAGCTGGAGCAGATCCAAAAAATGGAACCCGACATGCCAGATGGGGATACCTGGAAAGCATCTTGTGGCGATGATGGAAGCTTTATCATCAGTACGGTCGATGCTTCGAAAGGAAAATGTAATGTAGCCATTTATTTGAGCAGTAATCCCAGCCCACTTAAAACAGTGAGCATTCCTTTGGATGCTTTTAACCAGGATGAAATATCATCCATAAGTTTTGCGAGCAGTAAAAAGCCGCTGGTAAATTACATTGGCATATTCTACAAAAATGCGAACAAGGAACGTTCAACACTAATTGCAAGAATCGATTTCAATAATGGTACCTATACCTCAACAAAGGAAGTTTTTGATAAAGCGCACATTAAAGAATTACAAAAATCTTTTGTACCGGTTAATAAAAAATTCGATAACCTGGAGTTCTCTGATGCTAAATATATGAACATCAGGCATATTTCAGAATATAACAATACGCTTCTGGTTGCTATTTCCCCAAAACATAGCGTTTCCAGCAGTCATGGTTCGTTTACATCAGACGGATCAGTCTTAATGAATGGATATGATGCTCAGATGAAACCACTTTACCACCAGTTTATGCCACGTACTTATGCAAGTGGAACTATGGGAGAAGGTTCTGAATTATCATTTAACCAAGCAGAAAATACGCTCCGGATTCTGGCCAATCAATCAGATGGTGGTTCTGTTGCTACCATGTATGCAGAAATGGATCTTAAATCCGGCGCAATAAGCAAGATCAATATGATCCCGAAAGACGAAATCAAAAATTCTTATTATGCCAATACAGAATCGATCAGCTGGCTAAATAACAGTTTTGTTATTCCATTCGTTGAGCGTATGGGCATTTTTAGCAAGAAAGTAGATTTACAGCTTTTACAACTAAAATATTAATCACTCTGCTCCTTTTTCTATATTTGTCTTATGTCGCTAACTGCAATAAAAGAAGAAATGGATGCCCTGGTGGCCGAACTAAACCAGCACAATTATAACTATTATGTGCTGGCTATGCCTACCATTGGCGATTATGAGTTTGATAAAAAATTAAAGCACCTCGCCGAGCTCGAAAAAGCAAATCCCGATTTGGCTGATCCGAATTCGCCTACCCAGCGTGTTGGTGGTGATATCACCAAAAATTTTGTTACGGTAAATCATAAATACCCCATGTTATCGTTGGGGAACACCTATAATGAACAGGATCTCCGCGATTTTGACGAACGCATCCGTAAAGCCATTGGCGATAATTTCCAATATGTATGTGAGTTAAAATTTGATGGCCTGTCTATCAGTCTTACGTACGAAAATGGCAAACTTTTACGAGCTGTTACCCGTGGCGATGGTACCAAAGGTGATGATGTGACCAATAATATAAAAACCATTCATACCATCCCGCATCAAATCAAATCAAATGCAGCACCTGAACATTTCGAAATCCGTGGGGAGATCTTTATGCACAAGGCTGCTTTTTTACGTCTGAATGCTGCCCGCGAAGAACTTGGCGAAATCCCTTACGCAAATCCCCGTAACTTTGCATCAGGCACGATTAAAATGCAAGACAGCAAGGAAGTAGCTAAACGTCCCTTAGATGGTTTTATTTATTTCTTATACACCGATAAAAATGAATTCAAAACCCATTGGGAAAGTTTAAATGCTGTAAAAGATTGGGGGTTCCATGTTTGCGAACATAACCGACTAGTTTCTAACATCGATGCAGTTCTGGAATTTATCCACCATTGGGAAAACGAACGTTTTAAATTAAGTTATGACATCGATGGTATTGTAATTAAAGTGAACAGTTATGCACAACAACAAGAACTGGGTTTCACCTCCAAATCTCCACGTTGGGCCATTTCATATAAATACAAGGCAGCAGAGGTTGAAACTGTTTTAGAAAAAGTAACCTATCAGGTAGGGAGAACAGGTGCAGTTACGCCAGTTGCCAATTTAAAACCTGTATTATTGGCGGGCACCACGGTTAAACGCGCCACATTGCACAATGCGAACGAAATAGATCGTTTAGATTTACATGAAGGCGATACTGTTTATGTAGAAAAAGGTGGTGAAATTATCCCAAAAATTATCAAGGTAAATTTAGATAAGCGATTGCCTGGCGCTACAAAGGTTCAATATTTACACAACTGCCCCGAATGTGGAACAGAATTAATCAGAAGAGAAGGAGAAGCAGTTCATTATTGCCTCAACGATGAGGGTTGTCCGCCGCAGATAGTTGGAAAAATCCAGCATTTCATTTCACGAAAGGCCATGAACATTGATGGGCTCGGTGACGAAACTATTGAAACCTTTTATAAACATGGCCTTGTAAGGCACATCAGCGATTTATATACGCTGCATCAAAAATCAGATCAACTGAAAACCTTAGACCGTTTCGGAGAAAGATCGATCGAGAACATGCTTGCTGGAATTGAAAAGTCGAAGGAAATGCCTTTCGAGAAAGTACTTTTTGGCTTGGGTATCCGATATGTTGGCGAAACAGTTGCAAAGAAAACTGCCGCTGGCATAAAGAATATCGACAACCTTTCCAAAGCTAGTGTAGAGGAATTAATTGCCATTGATGAGATCGGTCAGCGTATTGCGGAGAGTATTGTTGAGTATTTTGGAAAACCTGAGCATTTACAGCAGGTAGAATTATTAAAATTAGCCGGATTACAGTTCGAAATTGAAGAAAAGGTAATTACGCTTGATAGTGATAGACTTATTGGAAAAACATTCGTAATTTCGGGCGTTTTTGAGAACTTTAGCCGCGATGAGCTAAAAGACATGATTGAAGCCAATGGCGGAAAGATGCTGAGTGGTATTTCGGGCAAATTGGATTACCTGGTGGCAGGCGACAATATGGGGCCATCGAAACTGGAAAAAGCGAATAAACTAAACGTTCCGATCATCAGCGATGCCGAACTTTTAGAAATGATAGGTGGGTAGTTTACCACAAAGACACTAAGAACACAAAGTTGATTGATTAAAAGCATCCCTATTGCTTAAAAATAAACTATTTTAATACATTAAGGGATGATTGAAAATGAAATTGCTAAATTAATTGTTATGCTGCCTATCAGGTTCATGTTGAACTAGGCCCAGGATTATTAGAGTCGGCGTATGAAGCTTGCCTAATTTACGAATTGGTTAATGCTGGATTGCAGGTTTCCAATCAAATAGATCTTCCTGTTTATTACAAGAACACAAAGCTTTATTGTAATTACAGAATAGATATTTTGGTTGAAGGAAAAGTGATTATTGAAGTGAAAGCCGTAAGCATCCTTAAAGATGTTCACTTGGCACAAACAACAACGTACCTAAAACTTTCGAACTGTAAGTTAGGGTTACTCATTAATTTTAATGAGACGAAGATAAAGGATGGAATAAAAAGAGTTATAAATGGCTATTTATAACCAAAAAAAATAAAAACCTTGGTACCCTTTGCGGCTCTGTGGTAAAACAAAAAGCGTTCTCATTAACTTTAATGAGGCAAAAATAAAAAACAGAATAAAAAGAGTTATAAATGGCTATTTATAACCAAAAAAATAAAAACCTTGGTGCCCTTTGTGGCTCTGTGGTAAAACAAAAAGTAAATTATATAATGAACAAATTTCAGGGTACTGGTGTAGCATTAGTTACGCCTTTCAACACAGATGGATCAGTTGATTATAACGGCTTAAAAAACCTGATTAATCATTTGGTAGACGGAGGGATAGATTACCTCGTTTCTTTAGGTACAACCGGCGAAACCGCTACAATGACCAAGGACGAGAAGAAGAAGGTGTGGGCCTATACTGCTGAAATTAATAACAATAGATTACCTTTAGTTGCCGGTATAGGTGGCAATAACACTTTGTCCGTTGCTGAAGACATTAAATCTTTTGATACTGCTGGTTATAGTGCAATTTTATCGGTTAGTCCTTATTACAACAAACCTACTCAGGAAGGAATTTATCAGCATTATAAGTATTTAGCTGAAATTTCTCCTTTAGATTTGATTTTATACAACGTACCAGGCCGTACTGGAAGCAACATGAGTGCTGAAACCACCTGCAGATTGGCGTATGATTTTAAAAACATCATTGCGACCAAAGAAGCCTCAGGAAGTTTTGATCAGTTTAACCAGATTATGCGAGATAAACCTGCAGATTTTCTTTTAATCTCTGGTGATGACCCGGTTACTTTGCCAATGATCGCTTTAGGTGCTGCAGGGATTATTTCTGTAATCGGAAACGCTTTACCTAAACAATTTTCCGATATGGTGAAACTTTGTTTAGCTGGCGATTATAAAGCAGCCTTGCCTGCCCATTTAAGCTTAATAGAATTTACTCGTTTGGCTTTTGCTGAAGGTAATCCGGCAGGAATAAAGGCGGCATTAAAACATTTAGGTGTTTGTGGCGATACGGTAAGATTGCCATTGGTTAAAGCTTCTGAATCGCTAGAAAAATCGATCATTGCAGAGATAGAAAAACTAAGCGAGGTAGCTTAAACGCTACGCCATTAATATTTTTTAGAACAGATTGTTTGATTTTGCTGAAAAGTAAATGAAGACAATCTGTTTTTTGTGTGTAAATAAAAAATCACGCAAACAAATCATATAATAATCAACACCTTAAAACAGAGCTCAAAAACCATAACGCTATAAAAGTTTTAGGAATATTAAAGGCATCATTATTGAATCGGCCTCTGTACACAAATACACATACATGAAAAAATTAGTATTAATTGCCCTAGACTCATAACAGAATCTGAAGAGAAATTGTCTTTATAATACAAGCACTTTTTTTAAGATGCTAAGCGATCAATTTATTTCTTCTTTCCATCAGCAGGTTATCCTGCCAAACGCCTTTGGCCTTTCCTATTTTTTCACGATAGCCCACTAACCGGAAGCCTGCTTTTTCATAGATTTTCAACAAAGCCGAATTTTGCAAAAATATCCCGGCCTGAAGCATCCAAATGCCTTTATTTTCGCTTTCTTTAATCAGGGCATCTAATAATAAAGAACCTACCCCCTGCCCTTTATAACCATGTTTAACATACACTTCAGTCTCACCTACCCTCCCAATATCATAATTCGCTGATACCGGCAAAAGCGCACACCAGCCTATAATTTCTTTACCTTTGCAGGCCACAAACCTACAAGCTTTAAGGTGTGACGAATCCCAGTCTTCCCAGGAAATATCAGGGGTCCTAAAACTCGCTGTACCGGTATCGATTCCTTCCTGATAAATGGCACTAACCTCACCCCAGTCTTGAGCACGCATTATTCTTATCATAGTTTTAATCAATTGTGGCTAAGAAAGCCAGTGAAAGCTATATTGTTAATATTTATTGAACGAAATTAGCCAATCAGGCTTCTTCTGGCGAAGAATACAGGATCAAGTTTGTCCTGAATTATAAATCAATACAACTCGTCTGCAAAAAGTTACCTAAAGCGTCATTTCTGTAACAGAAACGTTAAACTAAAGTTTTTCTTTCGCAATGTGCTTTGAGTATTCAACAGGACTCATGCCAACTAATTTTTTAAAAGAACTATAGAAAGCGCTCCTGGAAGAAAAACCTGCACTATAAGCCAATGCCTCTAGCGTGAAATTTTGCATAATCTCCGGATTGCGGATACTATCCTTGATCCAGTTTACCCGATACTGATTAATATAGTCAATAAAGCTTTTATTGAAATAGCTGTTTAGTACAATAGAAAGTTCATGGCTGCTCAGGCCTATTTTTTGGGCAAGAGTATGAAGTCTGATATCTTTGTGCCTAAATAATTGATGTTTGTTTACATAGAGTTCCAATTTCCGTCCACTTTCTTCCAAATCCCTGCCACGTGCTCCAGGTTTTGAAAAATTTTTCTTGATAGATAAAAGTGTAGAAGCCTTAACATTCAACAAAGAAGCTACTAACGCCAAGGGGAGGCGGTCTAAATAACCTGGATTGGTTTTGGCAAAATACAGGTACCTTTCCTTTGCATTTCCGACCCGTATGATATGTGCTCTCTGTTGGGCATCCTTATAATATTTTTCTAAAACTACCCTAAAGATATAATTCAGCTCGAAGTGGTGCGCAAAAAGGCGGTTGAGTTCATTATTGTGGATGGCCAATAGATCTGTATCTTCAACAGCAACTACGTATTCCTGAGAATAACCCGACCCATGAAGACCGGATATCGAACTTACAAAATCATTTTCAACTGAGATATAGGTGGTTATTTTTTGTTTATTATGAGTGGTGCAGCCCATTAATGCCCCTTTAACAATAAAATAGATGTATTCGCATACTTCGTTCTCATTGAACAGTATTTGGTCTTTTTTAATACTTAGCCTTAAGAGGTGGTTCTCAAATTCTTCTTTCAATTTAGCATCTACAGCATGTACCCTACTGAGCACATTCAGCACATAACCCACTTCTTCGCTTTCTGCTTTATTGTATTGCAATTGCTTTGACACCTTATACTGTTAATAATGTTATCACTTCATATCAAATGATTGGCGCACCTAAAGCATTCTATCTACTTTGCCTTAACACAAAGTTTCCAGTATATCGTAATCAAAAATTCTGCTTAATATCTCTAATATAAAAGACTGCTTGGAGCAACTGAAAAGAAAGCTAAGAAAACTTATGCAGTGATGGCGAATTTGTCTTATATATTTTACAGTAAAGATGATATTTAGTGATAAATAAGAAATGTTCTTGCACAAAAAAGCCTCAGAAAATATTCTGAGGCCTTCATTATAATATTTTGGTCGCTTAAGCTTTATTTTTGGTTTCCTGAACTTCTAAACGGATGGCCTGAGCTAAATTTTTCAAATCCTGCATACCTTTGCGTACACGGGTTCCAGCTGCGCTGTTACCTTTGTTATAAAATTTGTCTGCATCAGCTTCTAAAGCTGCCACTAAACTTTTTACTTCTTCGAATTTTTTCATTTTTAATTACTCCTATGGTTCTTTAAGGTTTTAGTTTTTAATTATCTACTCTAATTTAAAGGGTTTGGCGAAATAAAAAAATTTTTAGAACAATAAAAAACAGCCTTCTACGCCATTTTTTTCCACATTCTATGCTTTTATAAACATATTTCTTGCAAAAAACTACATCAAGTAACTGAAATACAGATTTTTACAAAAAAAATTTCAACAAAAAAGCCCTTTAAACGCATTTAAAGGGCTTTGTAAAATTTTCACTGACCTTAAACGGTGGCGAAAAGATTCTCTTTATAATATCCGTTTTCTAATTTTTCAGCAACTTCGCTAAAAGCATCTAAAGTACGTTGTACATCTTCTAGTGTATGAACAGCTGTAGGGATTAAGCGGAGTTCGATCATACCTTTTGGAATTACCGGATAAACTACGATTGAGCAAAAGATGCTATAGTTCTCGCGTAAATCGTAAGTAATTGCAGTGGCATCAGAAAGTTCACCTTTTAAGAAAACCGGTGTAACTACCGAATCGGTAACACCTAAATCGAATCCGCGTTCGCGTAATCCTTTTTGCAGGGTCATTGCAATTTCCCAAAGTTTATCTTTTAGCTCAGGCTTGCTTTTTAGCAATTCTAAGCGTTTCAACAAACCGATTACCATAGGCATTGGCAATGCCTTAGCAAAAGTCTGAGAACGCATATTATACCTTAAAAAATTGGTAATTTGCTCTGTTGAAGCAACAAAAGCACCAATACCAGCCATAGATTTGGCGAAGGTTCCAAAATAAACATCAATTCCATCAATACAGTCTTGTGCCTCGTGTGTACCTGCACCGGTTTTACCCATTGTACCGAAACCATGCGCATCATCGACCAGGATACGGAAGTTGAAATCTTTTTTAAGATCAACAATTTCCTTCAATTTACCCTGAGCACCGCTCATTCCAAAAACACCTTCGGTAATTAAAAGAATACCACCACCAGTTTCTTCAACCAGTTTGGTAGCACGCTCCAACTGCTTACGGGCACTTTCAATATCATTATGTTTGTAAACAAATCGTTTACCCATGTGCAAACGTAATCCATCTACAATACAGGCATGCGATTCTGCATCATATACCACAACATCATTCCTGTCAACCAGAGTATCGATAATAGATACCATGCCCTGATAACCGTAGTTTAATAAAAATGCATCTGGTTTACCCACAAATTCTGCAAGTTCTTGTTCCAGCTGCTCATGATAGTTTGAGTTACCGCTCATCATACGGGCACCCATAGGGTAAGCCATACCAAATTTTGCGGCAGCTTCTTCATCTGCCTTTCTAACTTCCGGGTGATTGGCTAAGCCTAAGTAGTTGTTTAAACTCCAAACCAAATGCTCTTTTCCACGAAACTGCATATGAGGTGCAATTTCTCCCTCTAATTTTGGAAATGAGAAATACCCATGAGACCATTTCTGGTGTTGGCCAAGCGGCCCCATGTGCTTTGCTATCTTATCAAATATATCCAATGTATTATGTGTTTTTTATAATAAAATTTTGCGAATTTAAGCTTTATTCGTCTTAAAATCAACCTAATGATCTTTTAGGTGTTAATTAAGATTTTTTAACACTCCAATTTTATGCCAAAAAAGCCCCGATTTTACTTCGGGGCTTTAAAATTATATTTGGTTTGTTTTAATCAACGTTATCGTGCAAGAAAGAATTGTTAGGCCTGATCTCAGTACCACCGTCTTGATCGTTGCTTAAAGTAAACCTACTCACCTGCGATTCGGAAGAATGCTGAACCTGTTGCAACTGCATTTGCTTGCGTTTATAAGCAGGTTCGTTTTCCAATTCCTGTAAACCATTGGTGGTGCGCAATTTCATACTTAAATCTTTCAAACGTAAGATACGTTCTTTAGATTTTTTCAATTGCTCTTCCATCGATTCATCACTTTTGTCGTCGTCTAAACCTACAACTGGCATTTCGATTTCTGGTTCAGGCTCAGGCATTGGCGGCATTTGGGCAACCGGTGTTTCGAACACAAAATTAGTTTCAGCTAATTTTACTTCAAACTCAAAACCAGTTTCCTGTGTTTCTTCTACCCGAGGTTCTTCTTCCATCAAAGTGTGGCGAACCACATTATTTTCTGGCTCCTGAACTTTTTGAGGTTCCGATTTATTGAACATACCACCAAAAAGATCTGCCTGCGAAACTTCTTCCTTCGTTTTTAAAACAGGCTCATAAGATGGCGTTGTTTTAGGCTGGATGAAAGAGTTTACTGGTTCAACGGGACGAACTAGCGGTGCTTCTTCAGGTGTTAAAAGTGATATTTTCTTTTTATTTTTTTCTTCGTTTACGCGTTCTTCTGATGTTTGGAAACCTGTAGCAATAATGGTTACCGAAAGTTTATCACTTAAAGATTCGTCGGTACAGTTACCCCAGATCAAATCAGCCGATAAACCAGCTTTCTCCTGAATGTAATCGGTAATGATCGAAACCTCATCCATGGTTACTTCGCGCAGACCAGAACTAATATTCAATAAAATATAACGGGCACCTTCGATTTCATTATCTTTTAACAATGGAGAAGCCAAAGCGCCTTCAACAGCCTGTAAAGCACGGTCTTCGCCCTCAGCAGCAAAACTACCCATGATGGCTACGCCACTATCTTTCATTACTGTACGCACATCCTTAAAATCCACGTTGATATAACCTGGCACTGTAATAATCTCTGCGATACCTTTTGCTGCAGTTGTTAAAATATCGTCGGCCTGACCAAAGGCAGAACCTAAGGTTAGGTTTCCGAAGATTTCGCGCAGGCGATCGTTAGAAATTACCAGGTAAGAGTCTACGTATTTCTTCAACTCTTCCATTCCTTCATCTGCCTGCAGCCTACGTCTTTTTCCTTCGAAAGAAAATGGTGTAGTAATGATGGCAACTGTTAAAATATCAAGTTCTTTAGCTGCTTTCGCAATGATTGGAGAAGCTCCTGTTCCGGTACCACCGCCCATTCCTGCCGTAATAAAAAGCATTTTGGTTGTACTACCCAACATGGCCTTAATATCATCTATATTCTCTATAGCTGAGTTTTTACCAACCTCAGGGATAGAACCAGCCCCCATTCCTTCAGTTAAGCTAGCACCTAATTGTACCTTGTTAGGTATCGGGCTAGATTCCAAAGCCTGGGCATCTGTATTACAAATAATAAAATCCACACCAGTAATACCAGACAGGTACATATGGTTCACTGCGTTGCCGCCACCGCCTCCAACACCAATTACCTTGATGATTGAAGACTTATCTTTTAACATTTCGAACTGCATATCTTTATGAATCAGTTGTTTAAAAATTTTTAAATTCTGTTCATTACTCAATGTAATATTAACACTTTTTCAACAGACGTTTTCCACAACTGTTAATAATGTGGAAAACTCATCTTTTGTGGAAAAATAATTAACTTTTCAAGTAATCTTCATCGCTTACATTCATGTCATCCTGAATGAAGGTCCTTGTTTTTGCCAGTAATTTATCAAACAAACCTGGTCCGCGTTTCTCTTTTTCTTTGGCTGTTTTTGGTTTTTCTACAAAAACGCCAGGCTGTTTCATTTCTTCAATTAACTCTTCAGCTTTCTGGATTCCTTTGATCAGCAAGCCTACACTGGTTGCATACATCGGGCTTTTCAGATCATCATAAATGGTTTTAGGCATATCTTCATATTTAGATAAATGCTCGTTCGGATAACCAATACGGCAATCTAAACCGGTTACATATTCAACTGCCTGAGATAAGTGTTTTAATAAAGCACCACCACCGGTAATTACAATACCGCCGATCAGTTTTTTCTCATATCCGGAAGATTTGATTTCGTAATATACGTGCTCGATAATTTCTTCCATACGTGCCTGAATGACGTAAGCCAGGTTTTTAACCGAAATTTCTTTTGGTTCGCGGCCACGTAAACCAGGAACACAAATAATTTCGTTTTCTTTATTCTCTTCTGCCAATGCAGAACCAAAACGTGTTTTTAATAACTCAGCCTGGTTACGCATTACAGAACAGCCCTCTCTGATATCTTCGGTTACACTATTTCCACCAAAAGGGATAACTGCCGTGTGACGGATAATACCTTCGTGGAAAATGGCAATATCTGTAGTACCGCCACCAATATCAACCAATGCAATACCCGCTTCTTTTTCTTCCTCGCTCAACACCGATTCAGAAGAAGCCAATGGCTCAAGAATTAAATCCTGAGTTTGCAGACCTGCATTGTTTACACATTTGATAATGTTTTTCACAGCCGTAACCTGACCAGAAATGATGTGGAAGTTAGCCTCAAGGCGAACTCCTGCCATACCGATCGGATCTTTAATTCCCGGTTCGTTATCGATGGTAAATTCCTGTGGCAATACATGGATGATCTCCTCACCCGGCGGCATTACCAGCTTAAACATATCATCAATCAACTTATCGATATCTTTTTTACCGATTTCGTTGTTTAATTCTCTTCTTGTTAAAATTCCTCTGTGCTGCAAGCTTTTAATGTGCTGACCAGCA